>Ga0187894_10002166_pt1 | contig 23840 bp, 23 predicted proteins | sample GBC1701081metaG_FD_136650 | JGI IMG/M metagenome (GOLD analysis project Ga0187894, IMG submission 136650) | White microbial mat communities from a lava cave in the Kipuka Kanohina Cave System on the Island of Hawaii, USA - GBC170108-1 metaG ... | reverse complement strand
TTTTTATGAGCGCAGAGTATCATTCAACTCCATGCTCAAGGTGCTCCTCATAGGATTTCTCTCTCTCCTGTTGTTGTGTATGGTTCCCCTTATGGGAAGCATCTCGAACGGTGGTGGCCACCTCCATCACGATGCGTCTGTCTCCTGTGCTACCTGCATGGGATCGATGGATTTACCCTTGGTCATCTTTCTATTGACCTTTCTTGGTTCAGCCACATTCATGCTCCTCCTGTTCCCTCCATTGGTACCCCCTCGTTCACCATTTCATCCTCCGCGCCTCAGCTCCTGATCGTTTTCTCATTTTCTTCGTGAATGGCAGCGGGCACGTAGCCTCTCGTTGTAGCAAGCTACAACTCGTATAGCCTCGTCACCGGTCGATTCGTGTGCTTCAACACGACGAATATCTGATGAACAGAGGCAAGGGGCTGTTGAATGCTCTAAGACTAAGAGGCATACCATGAAATACGATCTTCTTTCTCGACGCCTTCTGCTGAAGCGCGTCATAGCGCTGAGCATGTTGGTAGCAGTAGAAGGACTCATTCCTGCCTGCGCCGTGGGAAACACCAACACCATTGCAAATCCCGGTTCACAGACCCCGTTAAGCGGAGACGTTATCGATCTGACCATCAGCGAGCAAGTGTTCCACCTCGACGGGGGAACCGGGACGGCCGTGACGATCAATGGAACCATACCAGGTCCCGTCATTCGCCTGAAAGAAGGGCAACAGGCGACACTGCGCGTCACGAATCGCCTAGAAGAAAGCACGTCGATTCACTGGCACGGAATACTGTTGCCGCCCGTCATGGATGGCGTACCCGGCGTGAGCTTCGCCGGTATCGAGCCGGGTGCCACCTTTACCTATCACTTCTCGGTGAAGCAGAGCGGCACCTATTGGTTTCATAGCCACTCCGGCGGTCAGGAGTTAGCGGGCATGTACGCGCCAATGATTATTGACCCCATCGAACCGGAGCCGTTTCGCTACGAGCGTGATTATACGGTGATGCTCTCGGATTGGAGTTTTGAATCATCTGAAACCCTGTTCTCCAATCTCAAAAAAGAGGGGGGCTATTATAATTTTCAGAAGCGCACGATCGGCGAGTTCTTGACCGATGTGCGGCGCATGGGCTTCTGGTCGGCACTCCAGAACTACTTGATGTGGGACCAAATGCGGATGGACCCGACCGACTTCGCGGACGTCACCGGCTACACCTTGACCTATCTGATGAACGGCTTGTCGCCCACCGGCAATTGGACGGAGCTGTTTCGTCCCGGCGAGCGGGTGCGTCTGCGATTGATCAACGCGGCCAGTATGACCTTCTTCGACGTGCGCATCCCGGGGCTCACGATGACGGTCGTGCAAGTGGACGGACAAAACGTCCAACCGGTTGCGGTGGATGAGATCCGCATGGGAGTCGCGGAAACCTACGATGTGATCGTCGAACCCGTCGATGACCGGGCCTACACCATCTTTGCCGAGACGATGGACCGCAGTGGCTATGCGCGCGGCACGCTCGCTCCACGTCCGGGCATGAGCGCGGAGATTCCTGTACGTCGGCCCCGGCCGCTCCGCACGATGGCGGATATGGGCATGAGCATGGAGGGCATGGACATGGGAGACATGAAGGACCCCCATGGCGGCATGACAATGCCCGAGAGGGAGTCTTCCGGCGACATTCAGAAGATGACGTCTGACAACAATCCGCATAGGGAGCACATGCAGCACGGTTCAGGAACGCCACCTGTGCAAGACAGGCATAAGATGCCGGCCATGGATGCGGGCGATCAAGGCCGATCTAGGATTCCTGGAGCCGAGCCGGTGAAGCATGGTCCCGACGATCACGGCCCCGGTAATCAAATGGTGGCCGAGTATTCGCAGAACCGGATGGGGGAACCAGGGAGAGGATTGGAAAATAGCGGGCGGCGGGTGCTGCTCTACACCGATTTGAAAAGTCTTGCGCCCTACCCAGACCAACGGGAACCGGAGCGAGAAATCGAATTGCATCTGACAGGCAGCATGAACCGGTATATGTGGTCGATCGATGGCAAGAAATATTCAGAAGCCCCAGATCCGATCCTCCTTCGCTATGGCGAGCGGGTGCGGCTGATGTTTGTCAACGACACGATGATGGAGCATCCGATGCATTTGCACGGCACGTGGATGCACCTGGAAAACGGGGCAGGCGCATACCTGCCGCGCAAGCACGTGGTTGTGGTCAAGCCGGCGGAGCGGCTGTCCGTTGCCGTCACCGCGGATGCCCTGGGGCCCTGGGGGTTTCATTGCCATCTACTCTTCCATATGGACGCGGGGATGTTCCGCATTGTCGAGGTGTTGGAATGATGAGCGGAATAGGCTCTTCTGACAGATGTTTCGCACGCCTCCTTGCCGTGGTTTGTGCCTTCCTGTTGGGCGGCGGCATTGCCGTGCCGGTCATCGCCGCGCCACCGGCGATCGAGTCATCCATGACTCCAAGCGAGTCATCGGCGACTGGTATGATCCCAAACGGAAAGGCCGCCGTTGGCTCCACCGTTTCCAAGGCTTCAGCGACCGTCGATCCTTCCGCCGAGCTGGCAGCCACACGATCGAAGTTTTCCCCGCCAGGCGACTGGCCTGCCCCTGTCAACGATCAGGAGAACCGTCTCTTCACGCTCGTCGACGTCCTCGAATACCGCCCGAAAACAGGGGCAGGCCAAGGTACGAGCGGCTACCGGTGGGATGTCGAGGGCTACTACGGTGGGGACTACAACCGCCTCTGGTTCAAGAGCGAAGGACAGAACAATTCGGCGTTCAAAGCGGGCTACGACGTGGACTTTCAACTCCTCTATGGCCGGTTCGTCCGGAAATATTATGACGTTCAGATAGGCGGCCGTGTCGAAACGCAGTCCTTCGAGGGTCGCAATGTGACGCGGGGCCTGGGGGTGATTGGAATCGAAGGACTCGTGCCGTACGACTACGATTTCGAGGCGGCACTGTTCATTGCTCAGAACGGCGCGGTGTCCGCCAGGCTGTCGTTCACGAAAGACTTGTTGCTGACGCAACGACTGATCCTCCAAGGCCGATTCGAAACCAATGCCGCCATCCAACGAGTCGAGGAGTTCACGACCGGCTCGGGGCTCAACAATCTCGAATTCGGGACGCGGCTGCGTTACGAAATCCGCCGTTGGTTTGCCCCCTACGTGGGCGTCTCCTTCGACAAGAGCTTTGGCGAGACCGCCACCCTCGTGCGTCAAGATGAGGGCGACCCGAGTCAGATTCGATTCGCCGTGGGCCTGTGGGCGTGGTTTTGAGTTCTAAATAGTGAATATTGAAATTGGAATCCGATATGATGCTTATAGAGAGGCACTCCATGAACAAGAGAAAACAACCAGTACCACAAGAGGATCTCTCCTTTACTGCATCAAACGAAACTCCAGAGCTGCATCTGAACAACATGATCCAACGACTTCTAGAGCAGGAGTCTGCGTTTCGAGTGTTCTTACGTCGTCGTGTCAGTGATGAGGCAGTGGCGGAGGACTTACTGCAACAAAGCATGATCCGAGCCGTTCAGAGTCATCATTCAATACGCAGTAATGAAAGTGTGGTGGCCTGGTTCTACAAAATCCTTCGTCATACGCTCATCGATTATTATCGATCGAAAGGTACAGAGGCTCGTCGTAATGACGCCTTCCTCCAACAACTGACCCTCTCCGGAGACGATAAAGAGCCTCCGCTCGATGAGGTGAAATCCACCGTCTGTACCTGTCTCCATCATCTCCTCCCAGCGCTTCGTTCGAACTATGCCGAGCTCATCCAGCGAATCGATCTTGAGGAGGAATCTCCGAAGCGCGTGGCGAAGGAATTAAAGATCTCTCAAAACAATCTCACGGTTCGTTTGCACCGGGCCCGCCAAGCCTTGCGCGCCAGCTTGGAGCAGTCTTGTGGGGTCTGCAGTACACACGGCTGCCTGAATTGCACGTGCGAATAAACCAGTCTGCCGGCACCATCCGCAACGACGAGCCCTAGCCCGATATCCGTGCCAGTACAGTCGTTTTCACTCTCACTGTAATAATTCGCCTGCTCTTCCGTCTGAAGAGGTGAAAAACGCGTAGCCCTTGAAACTGGGGTGCACGAAATCCACTTGAAAAGGAGGTGTGCCATGGAACCATTAACCCTGAAAATCACCGGAATGAGCTGCGGGCATTGCGTCGGACAGATTACGAAGGTTTTGAACAGGCTCGATGGTGTGCAGGTAAACAGCGTGAAGGTCGGCGAAGCGATCGTCAACTATGACCCGAGGAAGATCGTTCCCACGGAGATTATTCAGGCTGTGAACGAGGCGGGCTATGAAGCCCAGTTGGTCAGGAGGGTAGCATGAGCACGATGGAATGGATGGTCATCATCGGCGGCATCGCGGCGATAATCTTGATCAACTGGTATTTCTTTCTGGCCCGACAGGCGGTGTCGAACGCCGCCATCGATCTGGAGGGGATCCAGGAGGTCACCATCGTGATTGAAGGAGGCTATCATCCGACAGTGGTGAGCGTGAAGAGAGACAAGCCTGTCCGGCTCGTCTTCGACCGACGAGAACGGTCAGGTTGTTCGGAAGAGGTTGTCTTTCCAGATTTCGGGGTCCGCAAGTTCTTGCCTCCCTTCCGAAAGACCACGATCGATATAACGCCGTCACAGATCGGCCATTTCGAATTCACCTGCGGGATGAGCATGTTACGCGGTCGACTCATCGTGCAAAACTAACGAGGAGCACACCATGTCGACCACGACTCCTTTGATTCTGACAGAGACACGGAACCTGGCAGGTGCGGCCGAAACCAGAACCCATTCAACGACTACGCGTGAAAAGGTCACGATTCCTGTGAAGGGGATGACCTGCGCCGCCTGTCAGGCGCGAGTGCAACGGGCACTACAAGGAAAATCTGGCGTGCTCGATGCCTCGGTGAATCTCATGCTGAAGAATGCCACCGTGACGTATGATCCTCAGATGATTTCCTCCATGGCCCTGGTCGAGGCGATCCACGAGATCGGCTATGGCGCGGAATTGGCCCCACAGGATCAGACTGCGTTCGATGAGCAGGAGGCCCAGGATCGGGCGCAGGAGGAAGAGTATCGGGAACTCAGGTACAAGGCGTCGTTGAGTGGAGTCATCGGTCTGGTGGCCATGGTACTGTCCATGCCGCTCATGGGGGCTGCCGGGATGGATGTCCATGGACCGGTTGCCGATCCATTCATGAGATGGGCGATGGAATCGATGACTCCCGCCATCCGCGCCGCCGTCCCCTGGCTCTATACGTTCACCCCATGGGTGTTATCGTACGCGTTGCTTGCGCTGACCCTCCTTGTCATGGGTTGGGCAGGGCGGCATTTCTACGTGCGCGCCTGGTCAGCCTTCCGACATCACTCAGCGGACATGAACACACTCATCGCAGTCGGCACAGGGGCCGCTTTCCTCTACTCCGTGCTGGCGACTGTGGTGCCGGAGTTCTTTCTGAGTCGAGGCGTGCCCCCTGACCTCTACTATGAAGCGGTGATCATGATCATTGCGCTGATCCTCACCGGCAATGCGCTGGAGGCTCGTGCCAAACGGCAAACCTCGGCGGCCCTCAGGGGTCTTGTGGAACTCCAGCCAAGAACGGCACGGGTGGTGCGGGATGGCGCTGAAGAAGACATCCCTGTCGAAGACGTGCAGAGCGAAGAGATCGTCATCGTACGGCCGGGGGAGCGGATTCCGGTGGATGGAGAGATCATTTCCGGGGCGAGCGCGGTCGATGAGTCGATGCTGACGGGCGAATCACTGCCGGTCGAGAAACACCCGGGAGATCGCCTCGTCGGTGGCACGATCAATCGGACCGGAGCCTTCCGGTATCGCGCAACAACGTTAGGTTCGGACAGTGTCCTGGCCCACATCGTCAAGCTCATGCGAGACGCTCAGGGGTCACGGGCGCCCATCCAGAAGCTTGCCGATCAGGTCAGCGGGATCTTTGTGCCGATCGTGCTGTCCCTTGCGATCGTCACATTTGTCACCTGGTTTGTGACGGTCGATCAGGCGCCGGCTATGCGCGCGTTTGCCGCGGCGGTTGCGGTCCTGATCATTGCCTGCCCCTGTGCGATGGGATTGGCTGTCCCGACTGCCGTGATGGTGGCAACCGGAAAGGGGGCCGAACGGGGTATCCTCATTAAGGGTGGAGAGGCCCTGCAGCGTGCCGGTGAGATCAATACCGTCGTGTTGGATAAAACCGGAACGATCACCGAAGGAAGGCCGACCGTCACGGATGTGGTACCGGTCTTGGGTTCGGAGTGGACCGAAAAGGATCTCGTACGGCTGGTCGCCTCGCTCGAGGCTTCCTCTGAACATCCGTTGGCTGAAGCGATCGTGCGATATGCCCAAGAGCAGTCGCTCATCCTGGAGATGGCAGAGTCGTTCCAATCCGTCACGGGACAAGGGGCAACTGGCGTCGTACAGGGTGTTGCGCTTGCCGTTGGCAATGAGGCGCTCATGTCCGGTTACGCGATGGATCTTACCGAAACGAAAGCAGGGGCGGAACGGCTAGCTGGCGAGGGGAAAACGCCCATGTATATCGCGATCAATGGTCAGGTCGCAGGGATGATCGCCGTAGCCGATCCGATCAAGCCGACATCCCGTGAAGCCATTCAACAGCTGAACCGACTGGGACTCACGGTGGTGATGCTGACCGGGGATCACCCTCGCACCGGGGAGGCCATCGCACGGCAGGCCGGAATCGACCACGTGGTGGCCGAGGTGTCGCCTGAGGGCAAAGTGGCAGAGGTCCGACGCCGTCAGCAAGCAGGAGAGGTCGTCGCGATGGTGGGCGATGGCATCAACGATGCTCCAGCCCTGGCGCAGGCCGACGTCGGCTTCGCGATCGGCACCGGCACCGATATCGCCCTGGAGGCGAGCGACGTGACGTTGATGCGGAACGATCTTCACGGCGTTGCATCGGCTATTCTTCTGGCCAGGCGAACGATGCGGACGATGACACAGAATTTGTTCTGGGCCTTTGTCTATAACGTCGTCGGCATTCCGGTAGCGGCCGGCATCCTCTACCCGGCCTTCGGAATTCTGCTCAGCCCGATTCTCGCCAGTACAGCCATGGCGTTCAGTTCAGTTAGCGTCGTGATGAATAGCCTACGCCTGCGGCGTGCGCGTGTGGTGTGAGGAGTTCGGCTGTAGCGTGGGAGCGATCAACAGATCAATGGAAACGTATAAAACAAGATGACCAAGAAGCCATGATGCGTGACAACATCAATGACACCTCACCACCAATCTCCTCCCTACTTGAGAGGGGAGGCACAAGGAAATACTATTGCACGACCAGGGAGGATCTTATGAACGACCCATTAGCGGCGGCCAAGGTCAAGGCCGAGAAGGCCTACAATGCCGCCGCAGAATCCTTCGACGCAGAGCCCTTGGCGTTTTGGGCGCGGTATGGCCGGCGAACCGTCGAGCGACTGAGTCTGCGTCGCGGGGCACACGTTCTTGATGTCTGCTGTGGCACCGGCGCCTCCGCGTCGCCCGCTGCACAGGTTGTCGGCCCCGAGGGCAAGGTCATCGCGGTCGATCTGCGGACGAGCTGCTCAAGCTCGGACAGGCCAAGGCCCAGAGCGCAGGACTGCAGTGTGTGGAATTTCGCCGAGGAGACATGACGTGCTTGGGTTTTCCCGATCATCATTTTGACGCAGTCGTCTGTGTGTTTGGCATCTTCTTTATCCCGGATATGGAAACCCAGGTCGCGGAATTGTGGCGTATGGTGCGGCCCAACGGACGGCTGGCGATCACCACATGGGGTGCGAGATTTTGGGGCCCGGCATACGAACTCTGGTTGGAGGCTGTACGTCGGGTGCGCCCCGATCTGTATACCGCCTTTAATCCCTGGGACCGCATCACGACGCCTGAGGCGGTCGGCACGCTGTTCCACAACGGGGGCGCCCAGAGTGTCGAGGTTGCCGCTGAGGACGGTTATCAGGCGCTGCGTACTCCGGAAGATTTCTGGACGATCGCGCTGGGGAGTGGCCTGCGGTGGACAATCGATCAGATGGGCGCTGATTCGGCGCGAGAGGTGAAGCACGAGGTACTCGACCGGCTTGCGACGGACAGGATCAATCGTATCGAAACCAACGTCATCTATGGAGTAGCCGAGAAGCAGTCAGGTCAGGCCTAACAACACCTTGCAGCTAATCGTTTCGGAATCGATCACGTGACGTTGCAGATTGTGGAGAACGATCGGACTGGGTTCAGGTGGAATTAGGAATCGCGAATGTTTGTACTGGGTGGGTAGTGGGTCTTGAAATCCGGCCACCTTTGCGGCTGATGACGTCGGGCCCTCTCACAGTTTTGGTTTTGTGCACGGGCAACTCCTGTCGCTCCGTGCTGGCTGAAGCCCTGATCAATGGTCTGGCGCGCAGCCGGTATCGGGCATGGAGTGCCGGAAGTCATCCAGCGGGATATATTCATTCGAAATCTATCGAGACCTTAACGCGGCATGGCATTGATCCCGGTCAACCGCGAAGCAAGTCATGGCATGAATTTGTTGACGAGTCGTTCGATCTGGTGATCACAGTGTGCGATCAGGCTGCGGGCGAAAGCTGTCCACGATTTCCAGGTACTCCCAAGAAACTGCATTGGAGTATGCCTGACCCCAAGGTTACTGGATCAGGGGCCGAAATCGACGCGGCTTTTGATCACGTTTTTTTCATGCTCAAAGACCGCGTCGAGGAATTAATACGATGACTGCCTGTTCCCCCCCCGTTGCGGCACGAGGGACGAAAAGACGAATCAAGGAGCCCGCATACTACGGGAAGAGACGGACCGGCGCGCGTGGGATAGTTCATCGAACGGTGAGCGGGACATTCGCCCGCTCATCGGTGTGACCGGCTACTGTGGAGATTGCTTAGCCACGATCTCAAGGAGTTCGATCTCGAATACCAACGTGGCGCCGGGCTTAATCAGAGGAGGTAGGCCTTTATCGCGATAAGCGACAGTCGAGGGGCAAATCAATTTACCCTTGCCGCCGACTTTCATCTGCTGGATCCCTTCAGCCCAGCACTTGCTCATTTCATTGACATTGAGTGTGGCAGACTCGCCCTGCTTGGCTGAACTATCAAATACGGTCCCGTCGATCAGGGTGCCGAGATAGTGCACCTTGACCGTGTCCGTGATTTTCGGGGTTGCGCCTTTCCCTTCCTTGATGGTTGTGAGGAGTGCGCCGGACTCGGTTTTCTTGGCGCCTGGCTCCGACGCAAATTTTGCGAGAAACGCGGCTCCCGCTTTTTTCTCAGTCTCTGCGATGGCCGCAGCGCGGGTCTGTTGTAATTCTGAAATTTTCAGACCGAATGTCTGGAGGTCCACTTTGGGCCGTTTCAAGAAGCCATCAGTGATCCCGGACTTTACGATTTCAAACTCCGACTCGCTCAAGCTGAAGTTGTTGAGCGATTGGTTGATGGCTAATCCTAAGGCATAGAGAGTCTTTTGTTCATCGGTCGTAGGCTCTGGGGCTGCGGCGAATGCTGTGGTAATCCCAAGGCAGAGCACGGTTACTGCACAGGAGGCAACGAAACGCATGAGCCGTCCTTTCTTCTATGTGTGGCTGCGACGGATCTGATATCACAAGTCCTGGAATTGTGTAAAGTAGACATGGATGGGCGAAACAGGGGAGTTCTGCTCATCGGCGTAGTGATTGCGTGGTCGTCAAATCTTGCGTTGATCAAATCTTGCGTTGAATAGGTGGTCAGATGACGTCGAGCGGGACATGCTCCCGCTCGACAGTGCCGAGGATTATCATGTACGTTTACTTGGTCACGATCTCGAGGAGTTCGACCTCGAATACTAATGTGGCGCCGGGCTTGATGGTGGGAGGTGCGCCCCTATCGCCATAGGCGAGATTCGCCGGGCAGACCAACTTGGCCTTGCTGCCGACTTTCATCTGTTGCACCCCTTCCGTCCAGCACTTGATCACTTGATTCAGTCCGAACGTGGCAGGCTCGCCTCGTTTGACGGAACTATCGAATACGGTCCCGTCGATCAGAGTTCCGTGGTAGTGCACCTTCACCGTATCCGTGGCTTTTGGGCTGGCGCCTTTTCCTTCCTTGATGGTCGTGAGAACTGCGCCGGACTCGGTTTTCTTGGCACCGGATTCTGCTGCGGCTTTTGCGAGGAACGCGGCTCCTACTTTTGCCTCACCTTCTGCAACGACCGAGGCACGGGCCTGTTGCAGTTGTTGAATCTTAGGGCCGAAAGCCTGGAGATCTACTTTGGGGCTTTTTTTGAGGACCCCATCAGTGATACCGGACTTCACAACATCAAGCTCTGACTCGTTCAAATTAAAGGTCCCGAGCGATTGGCTGATGGCCAATCCCAAGGCATAGAGGGTTTTTTGTTCATCGGTCGTGGGCTCCGGGGCCGCAGCGAATGCCGCAGCGCTTCCCAGGCAGAGCACGATCGCCAAACTGGATGCAACGAAGCGCATGGCTGTCCTTTCTTTAATGTGGGACTGCAATGGACTTGATATCACAGGGCGTGGAACTTGTGTAGGGTATGCGATATTGCAATAGGGCTCAAGAAAATTATGCTTGCCAGGATGTTCAAATAGTCCGCCGCCGTCGAGCTCAAAACCCATGAAGCGTATCTCGTGAAGCGTCATTCGTTTCTGGACTCGGACGTTTCACGAACGACGAGGACGGCTTGGTTACCAACGGTGGCCACGGTGGCGCGGTCCGTAGTAGTGCGAGCCGTAGAAGAACGGGGAGTAATAATATGGTGATCCGTAGATCCAGGGGCGACCCAAGTAGAGGCTGAATCCCACTGGGGGATAGGTGTAGAGGGGTGGGACCGATTGCACGACAGCGGGCGGTCGTGCCAGTTGGCGTTGCAGATCGGCGTTCGTCGAGGCCTGGCGGTCGAGCTGTTTTTTTAAGAGGTTGATGCTCTCTTGTTGGGCTCGCACTTTTTCTTGGAGCGCTACGACCTGGTCGCGCTGGGCCTCGGCGAAGGTTTCCACACAACGGGTACGGGTGTCGCCGGTATAACTCGAACATTCCCACGGGGTCTGCGATTCGCTCGCATGGGCCGGTAGCCCTGGCAAGACCATCGCTATTCCGATCGCTCCGATGAGAAGCTGTGGCAACAGCCGAGTTGTCTTCCGAGAGGAGCGTATCCCATGGATTGCGTAATCGTTCATAGGCCTCCCTCCCAGTCTATCTACTGTTAGCCTACCATGCGATTGCTCGAGGGGACAGAGGTCTTGTTTGTTTGGTGTGTCTCGTCTATTTATTTGAACCAGATGGCACAATGGGAGACCATTCCCGCAGGATGCTTAAAAAGGCTGCCCAGCAAGGCCGCAGGCGAATCGAAACCGGAGGCGTACCCTCTGGGGCGCACGGTGCGACGAATAAGGAGCACCACGTCTGTGCGCGCCGCCGAGTGGTGAGGCGGCCGGGTCCCCGTTGAGGATTTCGATGAACCGAGAACGAAGCTGGCGGACTTTTTCAGCATCCTGCTAGAATCCGTCCACACGTATGCCTAAGCCGCCTCCATGATTCTCGGATTCGTCATTCTCTATTTACTTGTGTCGGTAGGGATCGGACTGGCTGCCGCTAGGCGGGTCCATACCGCAAAAGATTTTGCGGTGGCTGGTAGGAGCTTGCCGCTGCCGATCGTCACCGCGACGGTCTTCGCGACCTGGTTCGGCGCGGAGGCCGTGGTGGGGATGCCGGCGACCTTTGTCAAGGATGGCTTGCGAGGAGTCGTCGCTGATCCATTCGGCGCGAGTTTGTGTTTGATTCTGGCTGGACTGTTCTTTGCCCCACGGTTGTATCGACTGAACCTTCTTACCGTCGGAGACTACTACCGGCTCCGGTATAACCAAACGGTAGAAGTACTCTGCACCCTCTGTGTCGTGGCGTCCTATCTGGGGTGGGTCGCGGCTCAGTTCAAAGTGTTGGGTTTGGTGTTCAACGTCGTGACAGACGGGGCGGTGAGCCAGCCACTCGGAATGGTTCTCGGTGCGATCATCGTGTTGACATATACGACCTTCGGCGGCATGTTCTCCGTGGCCATTCTCGATTTCGTCCAACTCAGCGTTATCATGGGTGGGCTGCTCTATATTGCTTCTATCGTGAGTGGGCTGACGGGCGGGGTTGGTGCGGTGGTGGACCATGCGGCGCAGGCGGGAAAGTTGGATTTTTTTCCACCGGCGAGTCTCAACGCGTGGGTCCCCTTCATCGGCGCAGGTATCACCATGATGCTGGGATCGATTCCCCAGCAAGATGTCTTTCAGCGCATCGCCTCGGCAAAAGACGAGCGGACGGCGGTGCGTGGTTCAGTCCTTGGCGGAGGGATCTATTTTCTGTTTTGTTTCGTACCGATGTTCCTCACCTATTCGGCCACGCTTATCGATCCGGAAAAGTTTGGACAGCTGCTTGTGGAAGATTCGCAATTGGTGTTGCCGACACTCATCCTTCAACATACGCCGATCGTCGCGCAGATTCTGTTTTTTGGAGCGGTACTTTCGGCCGTCATGAGCTGCTCGAGCGCGACGTTGCTCGCTCCCTCGGTGACCCTGAGCGAAAACGTCATCAGGCGCATGTGGCGAGATCTCACCGATCGACAATTCTTGCGGATAATGCGCCTGGTCTTGATGACCTTTGCCGCGGTCGATTTGACGATCGCGCTGATGTCCGATGCCAGCATCTATTCGATGCTCGTCAATACCTATAAAGTCACGTTGGTGGCGGCCTTTGTCCCGCTTGCAGCCGGCCTCTATTGGTCTCGCGCTACCACCCAGGGCGCGCTCTGCGCCATCGCGGCCGGACTTGCGACGTGGCTGGCGCTGGAAATCTTCAGTCCTAGCGATTCGATCTGGCCGCCGCAACTGGCCGGCTTTATCATGGCGGCGGCGGGGATGGTTGCAGGGTCGCTTCTGCCTCAGAAGATCGGAACGCGTAATACCTAAAAACTAGTTGGTTGCTCTGGTTTGTTTTGTTTGTCTCGTTTGTTTGGTTGAACTAGACTAACCAGATGAACCAAACCACCCGTCCCGCCCGTTCCGCTTATCGGTTATGCTGTGGTGAGGCTTAAAAACTGTGAATAGACCTACGCGATGGGTGACATATGCGAGTCTGGTCCTGGCAGGCCTCGTTGCCGCGCTTGGTCTGGTCGTGGTGGCGTACGGCGCATATTTGGCGACATTTCTTGAACTGCCCAAGAGCGACGATCATCCCCCTCTACGTCTGTATAGTGGGCCCTTCTTATTGAGGCCCGACCTCTCGCTCGTGCACAGCCGCTTACTTGAGCGGCTGCAACGGTTGGGCTATCGACAAGTGAAGACGACACAAGTTCCTGGCGACTATCAGCTGACTGAGGACGCTCTGACGGTCTATCTCCATCCGCAGCCGGAAGGCTATGTCGGCGCGACGATGGTGACGTTGCCGTTGGATCAGGGGCGAGTGATGGATGTCTTGTCTCCACTTGATGGGACGCCGCTCTATTCCGTCTTTCTGGAACCGGAACTCCTGAGCGGGGTGCGTGGTGAGTCGCGCCAAGTACGTGAATGGATTCCATTGGCGCAGATTCCCCCACGGACCGTTGAGACGATCCTCACCATAGAAGATCACCGGTTCTATTCCCATTTCGGCATCGATCCGATTGCTGTTGGACGGGCGGTCTGGACCAATTTCACCAAGGGCGGGGTGGTGCAGGGCGGCAGTACGATCACGCAACAGTTGGCAAAGAATTTGTTTTACTCGCCGCAGCGGACGATAGGACGAAAATTCAAAGAAGCCTTGGCGGCGCTGGTACTGGAGGTGAAGTATACGAAACAGGCCATCCTCGAAAGCTATCTGAATGAAATCTATCTCGGTCAGGCAGGATTCGTCTCAATCTTTGGGGTGCGTGAGGCAGCCCATCGCTATTTCGGCAAGACCCTTCAAGATTTGACGGTCGAAGAGGTCGCGATGATCGCAGGTCTGATCAAGGGCCCCAATAGTTACGCGCCGACGAAACATCCTGAGCAGGCAAAACAGCGGCGCGATGTCGTGTTGCGGCGGCTGCGGGAGACGGGTCTCCTGACGGAGGAAGTCTGGAAACGTGCGATGAATGAACCGGTGCGCGTGACTCCGCCTGAGGACGTCCTGACCGATGCGCCCTACTTCGTCGATACTGTGCTTCGCCAGGTGGAGGAGGCCGGCGTTGTGCCCTTGCCGGAGGGCTTGCGGATCGATAGCACGCTCGATCCGATGATCCAGCAGGCGGCCACCGAATCGTTGGAGAAGGGACTGGCCAAGTTAGAGGTTGCGCATCCCCATCTCAAGAGCGCGATGGAGCCGGTGCAAGGGGCGGTGGTGGTGCTCGATCCCAAGACCGGGTCCATTCTATCGCTGGTGGGAGGGCGGGATTACCGGCGGAGTCAATTCAATCGCGCCGTTCAGGCGCGGCGGCAACCGGGTTCGCTCTTTAAGCCCTTCGTCTATCTTGCTGCGCTGGAAGCGGCCCGTGAGGGGCAGGCCGGCCAGTTGACCGCAGCGAGCTTGCTGGTGGACGAGCCGGTGACCTTTGAGTCGGAGACCGGTCCCTGGTCTCCGCAGAACTACGACAAGCAATTCCACGGGCCTGTCACCGTCCGGAGCGCGTTGGAACAGTCGTTCAATGTGCCGGCGGTGCGGGCAGCCAAGACGCTGGGGGCTAAGCCGATCGTGCAGCTGCTGCATCGTCTTGGCGTGACAAGCGCCATTGGCAACGATCTTTCGTCGGTAGCCTTGGGTAGTTCATCGGTGTCGTTGATGGAGATCATGGCGGCGTATGGAGCGGTTGCCAACGGAGGGATCGCTGTCAAGCCGGCTGCGGTGCGATCGACTAGAGATCGACAGGGAGACATCGTTTGGAATGCCGTGCCGGATCGGCAACAGGCGGTTTCGCCTCAAGCGGCCTATGTGCTGACGTCTCTCCTCGAAGGCGTCATCCAGCGGGGCACTGCGAGTAAAGCCAAAATGATCGGACTCCAAGGTTCGGTGGCTGGGAAAACCGGCACAACCGACGGCTATCGCGACGCCTGGTTCGTGGGGTACACGTCCGACGTGGTCATCGGGGTTTGGGTGGGATTTGACGATGAACGACCTCTGCGTCTCACGGGATCGCAGGCGGCTCTGCCGATCTGGATGGAGCTTGCACGCAGGATCATCCCGCCCACTGTCCCTGCATTCGTGATGCCGCTCGGTGTTGTCGCCCGCGACATCGATCCGAAGACCGGTCAGTTGGCCACATCTCAATGTCCCGAGCAAGTATCGGAAGTGTTCATCGAGGGTACGGAGCCCAGTGTCTACTGTGAGGTGCATGGAGGGGGAATATGGGAACGGTTGCGGCATACTTTTGGATTCTCCTAGTCCTCACTCAGACGAATAGTGTATGCTGGCGTCAACGATCGAGTGTGAAGGGGGAATGACGTATGAGGAATAATAGTTTTGCCGGAGATGACAACATTACCCTCTTGGCCAAAGGAGTGGTGTTGAAAGGCGAGATTCATGTTGAAGGGACGGTGCGGATCGATGGCCGCCTCGACGGAGAAATTCAGACCAAGGGCCAGGTCATCATCGGCGAGGATGGATTGGTGCAGGGATCGATCACGGCCGGCACGGTAGTCAGCAGCGGTCGCATCAAGGCGAAGGTGACGGCGAGTGAGCGAGTTCAGTTGTTGAAAACGGCCACGCTCATCGGAGAAGTCCTGACGCCGGTGCTCATCATGGAGGAAGGCGCCAAACTCCAAGGTGAGACGGACATGGGAGTGACCGCCTGGTCAGACGAACTCCCGAAGTTGCCGGGCAGCGTCCATGATCTCTCCGCACACCGGGTGAAGCAGGTCGTGGTGCTTGACAAAGAGTCCGGTGGCGACGCGCACCGATAGGTCTGCCGCTCCTCTCCAGTTCGCATCCATTCCATGACGAAGCCGTAGCGCTCACTGCCGTGTCCTCTTGATACCCCTATTCCAATGGAATGGTGATGGCGATCCCGCCCATCACATCGTTCAGCTTAAAGTCCCGTTTCGGACTGAGCAGATGACTGTTGTGGCAGTCGACACAGGCCGGTGAGACGGCGAGGTCCGGATAGATCGCCTGAAAGTATTGTTGGCGTCCACTGGTCACGATTCCGGTGACCGGCAGGTCGGGATTCTTCCGAAGAGATTCCAGCGCGTTGCGTTCCAGGTCGCTTGCCGGAGCGTTGCGCCTGTATATAGGCCAGAGACCGATCAATCGATACCGGATCCCGCTTCCGTTCTCGGCTGCGAGCTTGCCCGAATGTTGGAGAAACTGGGCCGGCAACATGAGGGCGTTCTCCTGCTCCCAATGCTCGGACGCCGTGGTGACGCCTTTCGCCTGGAGTCGATTGACGATTTCCGTCGTGTACAGCGTGCGATCGGCCTTGATGACGGCATAGATATAGGCCGCAGTTTTTTCCGGCGGGATGCCGGACGATCCAGGCCGTTCCTTCGCGGATAGGGGATAAAGCCCCCACCACAGCCCGGAGATTAGGATGATGAGGGCTGCGGCGTAGAGCGAGACGTTGACTCGGTGCATGAAGCCTCCTTCGTGGGCGGCAGAGTAGGAATGACCGGAAGGGTCACGATGCACGAGGTACCGTTACCTTCCTGGCTTTCAATTTTGATGTCCCCTCCAAATTTCTTGATGATCCGGCGGGCGACGGTCAAGCCGAGTCCGGATCCTTCGCCTTGTCCCTTGGTGGTAAAGAATGGATCGAAGATTTTTGACAGATGCTGTTTCGAAATACCGGGGCCTGAGTCCGCAATCGTGGTGACGACGGAAGTATCGGTGAGTGAGGTCGAGAGAGATAAGACGCCGCGGCCTTTCATTGCCTGCATGGCATTCATCAACACATTCGTAAACGCCTGTCTGAGTTGATCGGGGAGGGCCAGCACACAGGTGTCTCCGGCGTATGTTCTCTGGATCGTGAGCCCTGAGGCGTCCATGCCGCCCGTGAGTGTCGCGATGGCCTGATCGAGTTCACGTTCGAGGTGAACCGGTTGCCGTTGGTCCGACGTCTCGCGAGCCGTGACGCCGGTGAAGTCTCGAATAATAGCGGCCATTCGACGACCATGTTGGACGATGTCGCGGGCATAGGATCTGACGCGGTCGAGGTCGGCTTCATCTTCGATGGCTTCTCCCAGTCCGAGAATTCCAAAGAGCGGATTGTTCAACTCATGTCCGATTCCGGCTGTCAGAGTCCCAAGGCTGCCCGATTTTTCTGCCTGGATGAGTTGGTCTTGGAGACGGCTGTCGTCAGTTGCATCTCTAAAGACAAGACCGATCCGATCCTCTCCTTGGTTTCTCCCTGCCATGTGAAACCACTGATAGTGATACCGCCGGGGACCGATCTGTATCTCCTGTCGATTGCGTGATTCTTCCGTTCCCATCATGGGAGCCAGCGGGTCACGGGGGGTGTTGACGACAGCGGCGTCCTCTGCCACGGACGCTGTTGCGGCGCTTTTTCCGCTTCGCGCACGTCTGAACTCTTTTCTCAGGTGCTCTCGTGCAGCGGCATCGACGGGAAGTATTTCGAACAACGGGATTGATTGAGTCGAGTCAAGTACGGCCTGAAAGGAGTCGCGTCCGACCCGATTGATGTATCGCACCTGTTCGTCTTGATCGACCATGATGATCGGGGTTGGGACTGCATCCAGGATCTGGTCCGTCGAGTGAAGAAGGGACTCCACTTGTTGCGTTTTAATGGTCACTTGATCGGTCAGGCCTGCAAAGGCGGCTTGCAATTGGCGATTCATTCGATTGAATTCGTCGGCCAAATCCTGGATCTCGTCGCCGGTTTGAATGTCGATGGGCTGCCGAAGCTCACCGCGCCCGATCAATTGTGCCGCTGCCTGTAATCGGCGAACCGGCATGACAATTCGATTGGCTGCAAGATAGCCGAGAGACGTCATCAATCCGACGGCGATGAGACTGAATACGGCCATCCAGGTGAGGAAATGACGAATCGGAGCAAAGAGTTCTTCAGAAGCTTGCCACACGAAGGTGTGCCAGGAGCCTTTGCCCCTATCGCTATTGGTGGCTCGACTGGTTTCCGGCACCGGGGCGAATCCGATAATCGAGGTCGATTGTCCGCCGTGGCCGTCGCTCGGCGCACTGACCCAGCCCGGCTGGGCAGGCGTGACGAGGGGAATAAGCTGTGCGTCGGAGAGTGGGACGCCGGTCGGGAGAATGGGGCAGCTCATGACGATGCCGCGCTGATCGATCAGCATCACATGCCCGGTCTTGCCGAATCGAATGGGCGAGATCGAGGGCGACATCAACTCTTTGGCGTCGATCACGCGATGGAGCACGCCGACTGGTCCATATCTGATGCGATCCATAATGGGAAGCGAGATGCTGATGACGTAAGTTTGTGCACGTTCATCGAAGTGCACATCTTCGATGAAGAGCTGGCCGACCCCGCGATGAGAGGCGCCTTTCCACCAGGCCGTGTCTTTATTGGAAAAGGGAGGCATCGTGGTCAACGCGGCAACCAGGTTGCCCTCCACGTCGGTGATATACACCATCTTGGTGGCTGACCGGATCACTTGCGGGATCAGTTGATCGGCTTCGCTCTTGGCTCCCGAGAGATACTCCTGAATGAGGCCGGCCAGCTTGTTTCCCGTGATGGCCTGAACTGCCGCGGGATCTTTGGCTTCCCATCCTTCTTTGAGCCTGTCCACCGCTCGGCGATGCTCAGTTTCCGTCATGTCCAGGAGGGCGTCGCGCCGCTGCTCAAGATCGAGGATAATCGAAGGGTCTGCTGCAATCCGTGACGTTCGGGCGACTTCATCCGACATCAAGAGATCGATTTTTCGTGCGGTCTCCTCGGCAAGAGCCTTGAAGCTTTCGCCGCTGACGACCTGGATCTCGCGAGAGCCTTGCCAAAAGGCAAGACCGAGACCCACGATGAGCGGGACTACCCCCACAAGTAACATGGACAGAATCAGTTTGAGTTGGAGTCCCCACCTCGTTTCAGCGCGGGACGGGGGAGGTGCGGGATTCATGACAGACATCCTTTTCCAGCCGCCTCGGCATTGGGGAAGGTCAAGGTAAAGGTCGTTCCCTTATCGATCTGACTGTCGACAGCTATCGTGCCGTGCATTTTGCTGACGATGGTCTTCACATTATAGAGTCCCAGTCCCGTGCCTTTGCCGGGAGCCTTTGTCGTGAAAAACGGCTCGAAGATCTCGGGGATCTTGTCCGAGGCGATGCCGCATCCTGTATCGGAGATTCGGACGCCGACCTGTCCGTCGAGGAGTATGGTCTCGAGCGTCAGTGTGCCACCGCTACGCTCCATAGCATGAACCGCATTGGTGATGAGGTTGACGAAGACGTGCAATAACTCATCCGGATTGCCTTTGACGTCGGCGCCGGACTGGTACTGTTTGATCATCTCAATATCGTGAAGACTTGACGCGTAGCGTGCGATTTTCAGCGCTTCGTCCAGCTTTTCGTTCACAGACACCAGCATGTCCTCGTGGGGAGATCCGCGCCGTGAGTAGCGGGTGAGGTCCCGGCAGATGGCACTGGTCCGTTTGACGGCTTCAATAATATCTCGGGCTTGTTCGTGAACGGCGGCCAGGTCGCGTTCCTCTGCGATATTTTCCGCCAGGCCCAAAATGAGTTGCAGGGGGTTGTTGATATCATGCGCAATTCCCGCGGCAAATGAGCCGATTCCCGCAAGCTTTTCTGACTGGAGGAGTTCGGCTTCCAGTTTGGATTCATGCAGGACCAACTCCCACAGCAGCCGGGAGGCCGATCCACTGAGGATATCTGCGGTAGGAGGCTTGTTGGCATGCAGATACGTTTCCATCTCCGGATCGCCCGTGACATCCATAATCAGGCTTACGCCATGGTTGCCGATCAGGTCCGGCATATCGGTGGTGACTGGTATCCGAAGCTCACGCGCGCGCTCCAGTCCCGGTGCAGCAGGATTGCGGTCTGCAATGCCGACGATCTCAATTGACGGGATGTGGTGCAGCAGATCCAGTAGCGCGAGACCGCCGCGACCTGCTCCTAGAATGGCGACCCTGGTATGGTCAGAGTTTTCCATTCAGGCGGTCTTCCTGTGGCAGGGCTGTGCCTCTCTGTGCCGAGGAAAGCAAGGAGGGGAGTGCCGCTCCTTGCCCAAGTAGAAATGGTAAGTTCTTGTCACAACTTTGCAAGCTCCCTCTGTTCGATCGCCCTCGCAACGGCTGATCTCAGTTTTTCTCCTTCGACCGGCTTGACGAGATAATCCACCACGCCTTGCCGGAGAAAGGATGTTGCCATATCAGTATCAGGGAAGCCGGTCAGGACAATGAGCGGGACGCGAGGGTAGTGGCTCCGGAAGTAGGCGATGGCTTCGGCTCCATTGATTTTCGGCATACGAATGTCGCAGATGACAACGTCGAGGAGAAGCCGGTTTTCACCGGAATTGATGACTTCGATCGCCCTCTCGCCGTTTTCCGCTTCAAGGACTTCATAGCCGGCTTTCTGCAGAGTCATTTTCACGACTTTGCGAATATCGGGCTCGTCGTCTACCACGAGCACCCGTCCCTCGCAGGCCTCTCCTCCGACAAAAAACCCGGACTTGAACTCATCCATGGCGCCCTCCTTGGTTGATAGGTAGATGCGGTTGAGTCATGGTCGGCTCACGTGTTCTTGTCCCACCTGAAGCGCAATGCACGTGCCAGCATGCACTTGCGGAACAGTTCAGAATTCCCTGCAAAGCAGAGCCTTGAACTGAAGTGGCGCATTCAGGCGTGGCCGATATCCACCAGCATGTGCTGAAATCCACCACCAGATCCGGGCTCGTTGCTTTGGTTGATTTGGTTTGTTTCGTTTATTTGGTTAAACCAAACAAACGAGAGAAACCAGATGAACCAGACAGACGAAACAGACCAGATAGACCGCGAATTGCCTTTGGGTCTGGCGCTGAGGTATTCTTATCGGAATGCGATTGGAGAGGCCATGATTACGCCCGATGTATTGACGGAATACCTGCGCCGGACGATGCCGGATGCCGCGGTTACGGTCTCGGATCGGACCGGCACGATGAATCATCTCAAAGTGGTGGTGATTTCGGCAGCCTTCGCAGGGAAGAATCTGTTGGATCGACATCGTCTGATCTATCAGGCGTTGGATGGTCCATTGAAAGATGGACGGATTCATGCGCTCGAACTTACAGCCAACACGCCAGAAGAACTATGAACGTTGAGCGGCGATGAACTGAGCGAAAACTCATTGACGTTCGTATATTGTTTCTCGTCCTACATTCATCGCTGAGAAAGAAGGAGGCCGACCCATGGCAGATCCCATTCAAGAAGAAATTAACAAGGAAGTTGCCGCGCACAAGATTTTGATCTACGGCAAGGGCACCAAACAAATGCCGATGTGTGGGTTCACGAAAGAGACGATGCAGTTTTTCGACAAGTATGGGTACCCGTATGAACTCATCGATGTCTTGTCTCAACCCACCAAGCGAGAGGCGCTCGTCAAGATGACGAACTGGCCGACGCTTCCCAAGGTATTCATCGACGGGCAGTTTTACGGCGACACGGATATCCTCGATCCGATGGCAGCCAAAGGCGAGATAGAGCCGCTGCTGAAAAAAGCGTTCGGAAAGTAGCCTGACGGGCGGAAACTCCGCCGCCTGCACCTTCGAGGGCACCCAACTAGCCCTTGCTCGCTCGAAACCCGTAAACTCGTCCAAAGCGACTCGAACAGTACGCGCTTCGCCGTTGCTCACGAAGAGCAACGGTCGCGAGCTGCGGCAAGTTGTGTCCCGCTCTCTCCGGTGATGGCGGCGGAGTTTCCGCCCGTCAGCCTACTATTGTGGTTTCAGCAGCGGTGAGGGAAAAAGAAACAGGGAAGAAAAGCTGATCACACAACACGCGCTCTCGCAGGCCCTCGTTGGACGCGCGCAGGAGAATCCAGCCAGGCCTCCTCAGAGGTGATCTGTAGGAACGCCGAAGTTGAAGTTGTAGGCGACGACTTTTTTGGTTCGGATGTTAAGTCGGTTGCCCTTGTCGGAGCCGCGTCAACTCTGCTTCTAGCTTGGCGACGTGTTCGTACAGCGGCGCGTTCATGGCTTGTATCTCTTCCATGGTAAACCGTGGCGTAATGTGTTGCGGACAATTCCAATCGAATGCCTCAACGTGCAACAGCATGGCACGTTCAAGCTTCGCGTCATATCCTGGGACGCGCAATCTCTCCATCAATTCCGGCCGGTCGTTCGCGTTAATGACCTTGATGTGCGCGTAGATCTTCAGCCGCGACCGATTCGCATAGTCCATCAAGATCAGTGCCGCACGGTCGTTCTGATGCAGATTGCCGACGGTGATGTATTGTCGATTGCCACGAAAGTCGGCGTAGCCCAGCGTCTGCGCATCCATGACGCGTAAGAACCCCGGTGGTCCGCCACGAAACTGCACGTACGGATACCCATTTGCGCCTACCGTCGCCAGATAAAAGCTATCCCGCGCGGCAATGAATTCAGTTTCGGCAATGGTCAATGTCGTGCCGCGTGCCAGCCGGTCCATCTGCGCATACTGTTGCCGAGATCCGTACTGTTCCTGCTGCGCCTTCACACTCTCCGTAAACGCGATCGCTGCAAAATTCTTGGCCATCGTAACCTCTCACATAGCCATCGTTAGGGACCATGGCCCCTGGCCCATTGAGCCATTAGAATGTCAGTACGGTGTAGCCTTCTCCCACCAAGCGAGCCAGACTCGGCAACCCGCTCGTACCTGGCACGGCGTTCTCCGTAATTAGATCAAGCCCGCATGCCACCGCGCCGTCGCGTGCGCCGAACACATCTGCGCAGCCGCACGACACGCCCGCGACGGTGTCTTTCACTGCCGCAAACAATTGGTAAGCCGGATGTTCCCGGTTGGCCAGCTCGCCTGCCCAGCGGGTGCCTGCGCCCTGAAAGAGCAGCGTCACGGGCATATTCTGCTGTTTGAAGTCGTACGCTGCCGCCAACGCATTGAATAACCGGCCCAACGCTTCTTCCGATCCGGATTTCGGATCGGCTAAGACCACTATGGCTGCTTTGTGCATAACATTCCTCCTGTTTGAATGTGGATAGATGTAACTATCAAAAATATATATTGAAGGTTATATCATAAACCGCTAACTTGTCAATATCTCTTTTAACGGTTAGAGTGATGGGGACAATCGGAGCGAAACGATGATGGCAACGCTGAACTGGACAAAATTTCCGCTCGTCGGCAACCATTTGACCCTAGATTTCGTCAACACGAAGATCATGGAGAATGGTGTGCCGAAAGACCTGTTGGAGGGGCTGGCGGATGTGGCGGCCTGGGCGGTTGCCGTGAAGCTGTTGGACTTGCCGAAGGCGAAGAAGCTGGCGAAGCTCTGGCAGGAAGCCGAGAGCCGTGATGAGTTCGAAGAGGTGTTACGCTTTAGGAAAATGTTGCACGCGCTCGTGGAGACAATCGCGCAGAACGGATCGGTGCCTCCTCCGACCCTCCGCGAGATCAATATACAGTTGTGCAAACTCAACGGATATACCGAAGTTTTGCCCTCGGACGAGGGACTCACTAAACGATTTGTTCTGGAAATTCATGAGCCTAGTCAGTTACTAGGACCCGTGGCCGAAGCGGCGGCCGATCTGTTGTGCTACGGGAATCCGGCCTACGTCAAGAAATGCGAAAATCCTGACTGCGTGCTCTACTTCTACGACGGGACAAAAAATCACAGCAGGCGTTGGTGCAGTATGAAGGCGTGCGGCAATCGGACGAAAGTCGCGGCGTTTTATGAGCGGAAGCGGCAACAGGCGAAGCGTCAGGCTAAACGG
>Ga0187894_10002165_pt1 | contig 23848 bp, 14 predicted proteins | sample GBC1701081metaG_FD_136650 | JGI IMG/M metagenome (GOLD analysis project Ga0187894, IMG submission 136650) | White microbial mat communities from a lava cave in the Kipuka Kanohina Cave System on the Island of Hawaii, USA - GBC170108-1 metaG ... | reverse complement strand
TTGAACGCCAAAGGCGTTTACTAATTTCAGCCCAGGGTTGGTACAAACCCTGGGTCACAGGATGAGAAAGACTACTACGCTGAAAGCGTTCGCAAGGGAGAGCACCACTTGCCAATGCTTTCAGCATTGGTACCAAAAAATCCGTTTAGTCCCAGGGTTGGCGGAACCGCCAACCCTGGGAACACCAAGAAATAAGGCTAACCCTGAAAGGCGTTTGTCTCGCGGCGAACCCTTACAGGGTTGATACGCGAATGGTGGATGGAATCCCATGGTTGTCTCCAACCCATGGGCTGTAATTTAATTAGCTAACGCCTTCGGCGTTAATTGCTCCTGAAACAATTGCTCCTGAAACAATTGCTCCTGAAACAATTGCTCCTGAAACTCAAACTGACCCACTACCCGCGCACGCTGCTAATGGAAGTTCTTCATCCACAGATTACACAGATTACTCTGAACCAGGCACTACAATCCGCTTCGACTACGCGCGTGGGTTTCAGTGCGGGTGGGCCAAGCTCTTTGAGGTCTGCGCCTCGAACTCCAAACTCCTTCCAAAGTCTAGACTCCCAGTCCAAAGCTTGGACAACGAGAGGCGCAGTCTGATCCGTCGAATCCCTGTGATGATTGCAGAATTCAGAACTCCAGGTCGGCCGCGAGCGCGGTATAGGTTTTGCAACGGGAGTTACGCTTTTCCTTCGGCCCATCGAATTATTGAAGTGAAGTTAAGAGGCGCTCATCGGTTTTGGGTGATTTGCTGTGCCCTCTCGATTGCGTGTTTGCTGGCAGTCTCGTTAATGGACTCTGTAAGCGCCCACACGACAGCGAACCAGGAAAAGGATCAACGTACTCCTGAGCAACAGAAGATCGATTCGCAACTCCTCTATGCCATTTATCAAATGCGTGGCGAGGCTGAAGCTAAAGGAGTCCCGACAGAACCAATCCCCCTTGAGAAGGATGTCAAAGGACGAGTCCTCGTCGACATCCGAGTGCCAGTCAGCAAGAAAGTCCTGGCGCAAATCAAGAAGCTTGGCGGTACTGTTGTCAGCAGTTCAGATGAGTATCATTCGATCATTGCTTATCTTCCACTTGGCAAGTTAGAAACGCTCGCCCGTTCCAAGGAAGTTAAGTTCATCGCGCCTAAAGCTCAGTCGATGACGAACTGAGCTTTAAGGCATTTCGCTCTCGACAAGAACTGCACGTCTTGTCACGGCTACAACAATCCTAACTCTGGAAACCTTCATTCCCGTTTCCGGACCGTTATAGATCCTGAGGGACGTCTCGACCAACCAAAGTAGATGTAAAAGGAGTTTCAGATGAACCAGAAACAGACCCGTCGTGCTTCGAGATCTCAAAACCGTCCAAAGCGACGAGAGCATACTCGCGCTCTAATCCTTTTTCTTTTAGTCGTGGCGTGCACGCTTGCAGCAGTAGCGTCCGGAGCGCTCTTCTCCCAAAGAGCTACGGCGACCCAGTCCGGTGAAGACATAAGCCCAGAAGCGCTGGCTCAAATTGATGCCTTGATTCGTGAGAAAGATTCACGCACTGACGTACAGAAAAAGATTGATTCGCAATTGATTTATCGAGCGAAGATGGATCGCGGACAAGCAGTCGCCGACAGCGTATCGACCCTTCAGACCGATGTGGTTGTCGATAATCAAGGGAAGACGATTGTTGACATCACAGCCACAGTCACGAATGGGCTGGTGGCAACGCTTCAGGCCAATGGAGCAGAAATTATTTCAGCCAGGAACAACAGCGTTCGGGCACTTGTTCCATTGGAGAATCTCGAAACGATCGCCGCACTCGACGAGGTGAAGTTCGTGCAGCCGAAGCAGGATGCGATGACTGCGACGGAGGGCGATCAAATGGTGGATGACAAGCACGGCGTTCCTCCCTCAAAATATATCCTCACTCCAGGTTTTGAAGAGCGGGCAGCCAGAGTACAGTCATTCCTCACGAACGCACTCCAGGGAGGCGCTCAAACCAACGTGACTGGAACCCTCGCACCGACCGGCGTCGGCAGCAGGAGTTCGGAAGGCGACGTTACGCATCGTGCAAACGTTGCGAGAGGTACGTTCCACGTCGACGGAACAGGCATCAAGATCGGCGTACTCTCGAATGGTGTTACTAGTCTGGCTCAAAGCCAGGCGTTGGGTGATCTTGGTCCCGTTACCATCCTGCCCGGTCAGGCTGGGACGGGAGACGAAGGCACGGCGATGCTCGAGATCATTCACGATCTCGCTCCTGGCGCCCAACTCTTTTACGCAACTGCACTCGGCAGTATCACGTCATTCGCGCAGAACATTCGCGATCTTCGCACGGCCGGTTGCGACATTATTGTTGACGACGTTTTCTATTTCGTTGAGACACCTTTTCAAGACGGCCAAACCGCTCCCACAAACACCAATGGCGGCGCAGTTATCCAGGCGGTTAACGACGTCACCGCAGCCGGCGCGATGTACTTTTCATCCGCCGGTAATTCCGGAAACCTGACTCAGGGAACTTCGGGAGTTTGGGAAGGTGATTTCGTTGATGGCGGCGCGGCCGCGGCCCCGCTGCCTTCGCCGACTCCGGCTTCGAGACTGCACAGTTTCGGCGCTCAAAACTTCAACGTGCTGACGGTTGCCAATACGGCCGCTCCGGTAAGTCTTTACTGGTCTGATCCGCTCGGTGCGTCTGCCAACGACTATGACCTGTTCCGCTTGAACTCCACCGGAACAACCGTTCAGGCAAGTTCAACGAACATTCAAAGCGGAACTCAGGATCCCTACGAACAAGTAACTCAGGCTGCCGGCTCGCGACTCGTGATCGTGAAGAAGGCGGCCGCGGCAGCCAGGTTTTTGCATCTCAACACCAATCGCGGTCAACTTTCGATTCGTACCGCGGGACAGACTCACGGTCACTCGCAAGCGGCCGACGCCTTCAGTTGTGCGGCCACACCGGCAGTCGGTCCATTCCCGAATCCATTCAGCGCGGCGAATGTTACCGAAACATTCTCGTCCGATGGACCACGCCGCATCTTCTTCCAGGCGAATGGCACTCCCTACACACCCGGCAACTTCTCGTCAACAGGCGGAATTGTTCGACAGAAACCGGATATCACTGCTGCTGACGGTGTTCAAGTAACAGGAGTGGGTGGTTTCCCGAGCCCGTTCTTTGGAACATCCGCGGCGGCGCCGCACGCGGCGGCGATCGCCGGATTATTAAAGTCGGCGAATCCTCTCTTTACACCGGCGCAGATTCGAACGGCTTTAACCAGCAGCGCTATCGACATCATGGCGGCCGGCACCGATGCAGTTTCGGGGGCCGGCATCATCGACGCATTCTCCGCTACTCAAGCGCTCGGTGTTGCGGGAACTGCTTTCCTGCAAGCAACCAACATCACCGCGCTTGAGAATCCGGGAAATGGCAACGGCGTGCTTGATGCGGGAGAAAATGCAACGATGACGGTTCAGTTGCGCAATGATGGCGTAAACGGCGCGACTGCAATTTCAGCAACTTTGAGCTCCTCGACGCCGGGAGTCTCAATCACACAGGGCTCTTCAGCCTATCCCGACTTGGCTGTAGGCGCTTCCGGCACGAACGCAACGGCGTTCGAGTTCTCGATTGCCGGTTTCGTTTCTTGTCCAACTACATTGAATTTCTCACTGACGCTGAATTATTCCGGTGGGCCATCTCAGGTCGTGAACTTCTCGGTGCTCTCAGGACCTGCGCCCACGGTTATCTCATCAGTGCTCGATTTAACAGCCCCGACATCGGGACCGGGCTTTACCGGAACCACCGGCGCACTGACGATTAGGCACTTCCGCGATGGTATTCCCAGCAGTTGTGGTGGGGCGAAAGTATTCCCCGGCACGAGCACTCCTGGAAATCACCAGTACGACGCTTATGCCTTCCAGACCTGCGCCAACAGTGGGCCAACATGCGTTACGGTCACACTCAGCGCGGCGAATGGGGTTAACCTGTTTTCCGCTGCTTACCTGGGGGCCTTCAATCCGGCGAATCTCGCCCAGAACTATATTGCGGACGCTGGAGGAAGCAACACCACGGTAAGCTACTCGTTCAATCTACCTGCTGGTGCGCAGACCTTCACCGTCGTTGTTGAGGACGTCCCGGTGGGACCTGCAAGCAACAGCCCATACACCTTGTCGGTTTCCGGAGCGTGTGTTGGCGTCTGTCCGGTGGTTCCTGTGCTGGCCTCGAATGGCACGACGCTTTCGCAAGAGAGTTGTCCAGCGTTCAACGGCGCAGTCGATCCGGGCGAACGCGTTTCCATGAACCTCAAGGTCATCAACAATGGAACCGCTGCAACTTCAAATCTCGTCGGCACTCTGCAATCAAGCGCCAACGTAATTGCGCCGAGTGGACCAACGAGCTTTGGATCGATCGCCGCTGGTGGAGGTACGGCTGGTAGAGACTTCTCATTCACTGCGCTCGGTAATTGCGGCGACCTCGTGACTCTAGCCTTGAAGCTGCAAGACGGCGCAGTCGACTTCGGAACTGTTTTCTACAGTTTCCGTCTGGGTGCAGGGACTCCGGGCACACCATTGTCAGAGAACTTCGATGGAGTAGCTGCTCCACTCTTACCAGCGGGCTGGACATCAACCGGCAGTGGTGCTGAACCGGCGTGGGTTACTTCAATCACGAACCCGTCCAGCGCGCCCAATGCGGCCTTCGCGCCCAACACTACAACCCAAGGCGTCACCGACCTGGTCAGCCCAAGCATTCACATTAACGGGTTACCGGCACAGGTGAGCTTCAAGAACGCTTTCAATGTTGAAAACGGATTTGATGGCGGTGTCCTGGAGATCAGCATCAATGGCGGACCATTCCAGGACATCCTTACTGCCGGTGGAAGCTTCGTTTCCGGAGGCTATACCGGAACGATGTCGGCGGGCACCCTAAATCCGCTGACCGGAAGAAGTGGCTGGACAGGTTTGTCAGGTGGTACGACAGCCACGCCAGCTTACATCAACACGGTGGTTAATCTGCCGGCTTCTGTGGCGGGTCAGAATATTCAACTGAAGTGGCGAATGAGTTCAGACGAGCTCATCGCTGCTTCGGGCACTCAACCTGGCCAGCGCATCGACAACATCGTAGTCACCGACACCACTTACTCCTGCACCGTTCCGTGCGGAAGCGCGAACATCGTGGTTACTTCGACGTTGTCGCGAATGAATGCAACGACGGTTGTTGCCAACATCACTCTCCAGAACATCGGAGCCGTGACCGCCAACAACGTCATGTTGACTACCGCTAAGCTTGGCGCAACAAACGGAACGCCCCTGCCGCAATCCGTCGGCACTCTGGCGCCTGGGGCAACGGCCAACAAGACAGTTAGCTTTACTAATTCCACACCGGGGGCAAGTTCCACGCTCGTAATAGGTGGAACGTATACCGGAGGAAGTTTTAGCACTACAAAACGCGTCACCATCCCGTGACAAGGAAGAACAGAAAGGAGCAAACCCTTATGAAAACAAGAAAGCTGATATTGAGCACGTTCGCCGTGGCGCTGCTGGCAGTAATGCCGGCAGTGGCCCAGGCTGATCCGGTAACTTTGACTCTGCCGGGTTCAGTGATCGTAACAGCCGGCGGCAGCGTGACCGTGATCGGCACAATCGCCAATGGCGGGGCACCGGACTTCAACATAAGTTCGTGGTCAATCAACTTTGGAGATCCGTTGTTGACGTATAACGACCTGGCTTTCCTGAGTTCGCCGCTGGTGTTGGGCGCGGGAGAGACTTATGGGCCGACGGCATTTTTCGACGTGTTTGCCGATTTGTCACTGACACCGGGCACGTATCTTGGAACCTTTACGGTGTTCGACGATATCCTGCAGCGGAGTGTGACAGCAACGTTCCAGGTGCAGGTAGAGCCAGTACCCGAACCCATCTCGCTGGTCTTGCTGGGGAGTGGGCTTGGAGGTCTGTACGTCGCGCGGCGCCGCAAACGAAAACAAGAAGGGAATACTTAAGGAAATCACTTCCTTGATCAGTTCTTTCTCGTCACGGGAAGAGGTACTGAGGAGAACCGGACGGTGACACACCGTCCGGTTCTTTTTTGCCAGGAGACGCACCTAACGCCGAAGGCGAACGCCTTCGGCGTTAATTGCTCCTAAGAATATCAAAACCATGAGGTGGCCGAGTTTCCACCTTGCACAAGATCACGGGCGAGTGCTGCCTTACCTCAACCAACGCCAAAAGGAGGCGCAAATGATTCGTAAGATCTTGATCTTCACAGTTCTCGCTGTGGCCGAGTTAACACTGGAAAACGAAGATACCGACCGGGGAACTACTTTCCTGAACTACACGCAGACAGCCGGTCGTCTGAAGGTATTTGAAGGACAGGTTCAAATCGTCGTTAATAAACACGGCGAAGTACTCAATTGTGTTCCACGAATACGGACACGGCATCTCAAACCGGCTAATTGGCAACGGCAGTACCGCCTTGAGCGGTATCCAGTCAGGCGCAATGGATGAAGGTTGGTCCGACTACTGGGCCATCACAATCAACAACGATGGTGCTGTTGGCGAGTACGTCACCAATAATCCGGTCGGCATTCGGCGCGCTGCTTATTCTGTTCCCGCCGCCGCCGTGCACGATTCCTACGCCGACCTCGGCAGTGTCTCAGTTCACAATGACGGCGAAGTCTGGGCCGCAACTCTTTTGGGATCTGAGAACGCAGCTTGGCGCTGCAACAACAGACCTTCTTGTGCTCAACGGGATGAAGTTCACACCCAATCGTCCCTCATTCCTCAACGCACGCGATGGCATCCTGCAGGCCGATCAGAGCCTGAATGCCGGAGCAAATCGCTGCGCAATCTGGACAGTGTTTGCGCGTCACGGCATGGGCGTGTCGGCCGTGAGTAACGACGGCACAACTCATATCGCCGCAACTGAATTGAAGTACGAAGTACGACGGGAACGTTGCTCGCAACGCTGGCGACGTTTAGTAATCAAAATAGCGGCACGGCGGGAGTGTACGTCCTAAGAGGACCGTTCAATCTCAGTGCGTTCGCCGGCCAGACAGTGCGGATTCAATTCCGCGGCACCAACGACATCACGCTGCCAACGATATTCAGAGTTGACGACGTGTCATTGCAGTAGCGGCGTTTTAGTTCAGACGCAAACCGGAGCGGAGGCGTTTCGACGCCTCCGCTCCGGTTATTTTCATGTTGCGCAGCAGCCCTCCATCGGCCGCGACTTTAGCAAGATTGAACAAGAAAAAGTCCCATCTTTTACGTTACATGCTAGATGGCCTGCGCAGCACTGGGAACGGCAATGCGGGGTCAAGGCGCCGTATCCATCGAACCCTAGGTCGGCTCTGTGTTCCTGATAACTCACCTGCTGAGATTCTCGGTCAGACACCCGCGCCTCGTCATCACGCTCGTCGGCGCTGTCACTGTTTGCGCCCTTCTTTTCATCCCGCGGATTCAACTGCGCCTTGATGGCCGCTCCCTGATTCCTTCCGGTCTTCCGCAGTTTGCCGAGGGCGACCAGGCGGCGTCGCGTTTCGAGTTGCGCGACCTTGTGTTGATAGGGGTCGGCAATGAGGAGTCGGGCGTCTACACACCTGAGACACTGCGACGCATCGCCCGCTTGAGTGATGGGCTTTCTCGAGTCGAGGGAGTTGTCTCAGGCTCCGTGGTCAGCATCTCCACTGTACCGCGCATCGCTCTCGTTGATGGCAAGGTCGACACAGACCCGTTATTCCGACCAGAGGACCAACTAAACACCGACACCATCCAACAGCTGCGCCGGGAGGTGGGCAGGCGGGGTTATGACAAGAGTCTGCTGGTCTCGGCCGACGGGAAGGGCGCGGCCATCATCGCGAAGGTGGAGCCGGGAGCCGATCGGTATCGCCTACTTGAAGAGACGCGCTCCCTGATCGCGAGCGAGTCATCCGGCAAAGACTCGATCTATCTGAGTGGGTCGGCCCTGGCGCAAGCCGTTCTTGGCGAAGCGACAGCCCGCGACCTCGCACGCTTGATACCTGCCGTAATCGCCGTCCTGGGCATAATGCTGTTCCTGTCATTTCGCCATCCCGTGCCCGCGCTCTTGTCGCTTACGGAAATCGGAGTCAGTCTCGTCTGGATGTCAGGCCTGATGGGCCTGACCGGTCAGCCGGTGTTCGTCACGACGTTGGTGCTGCCCGTGGTCCTCATCTGCGTCGGCGTGTCCGATGATGTATACGCGCTCGGGCACTACTTCAACGAGGCAAGTCAAGCCAAAGACTCGACGGTCGAGGAGACGATTGTGGCGGCCTTCAGCAGTGCCACTCGCCCCGTCGCCACGACGGCGGTCTCAACCGTCGTCGGATTGCTTTCGATGGCGGCCGTGAGCCTCAACCCATTGCGTGTTTTCGGTCTGTTCGGCTCTGCGGCGATCATCTTCTCGACGTTGTTCACGTTCTCACTGCTGCCGGCATTGTTGGCGCTCCTGAAACCGCAAATCCGCTGGAAAGGCGATCGAGATCAGGTGGCGGTAGCTCTCGGCGGACGCCCCGCAACGTCGGCGCTGCGCTTGCTGACCGCAGGAGCGAATCCGCGGCGCGTAGCCATCTGCGCCGTACTGGTCGCCGCGTGCGCCGTCTTCGCCACCACGCGTCTACGCGTCGACGATAGTTGGATCCGAAACCTGCCTCCTGATAGTGACATCGTGCGAGGCGACAGGTTCTTCAACGAAAAGATGGCAGGAACGACGGCGCTCGAACTGATGGTGGACGCAACACGCGGACAGTGGTTCAACAGCCGGGAAGGCATGTCGGCGCTCGGCTCGCTGGAATGGGTTCTTGCGAGGGTTCCCCATGTCGGCGCGGTCAGCTGTCTCTTCACCGACATGGTGAGAACCAACTCGTCCCTCGTCGCCGGCTTGAACTACGGCGCCTACCGCGCAGGCCTCCAGACTGGACGCGTTCCGCTTAGAAACAAGGACGTCGAGCTGGCACTTAAAGTGCTCTCGCACTCGACGCAGGCACCGATCCGGGAGAGAGTTGACAGTGAACATCAACGGGCACGCGTTACGATCTTCATCCGTGACGCTGATTACAGCCGCATCGACAACGTGTTGCGAGCCGCCGAACGCGAAACGTCAGACCAGGGGCTGGGCCATAAAATCGTGCCTTTCGGCGACGGGTGGATCAGCTACCTGACAGTGCGTCTGCTAGTCGAAGGGCAAGCGTCCTCGATTGCGTTGGCGCTTGTGACCGATCTGATCCTTATCACTATACTGCTCGGCTCGTTGCGGATGGGTTTCATCGCCGTCTTGCCCGTAGCCTTCAGCCTGCTACTGGTGCTCGCCGCGCTGGCAATCGCAGGCACGCCACTGGGAATCGCCAACTCGATGTTCGCAGGTATAGCGCTGGGCATCGGATTGGATTTTGCGATCCATTTGACCACAGCCTATCGGCAGCGGCTTCGTCAAGGCATGCCCGCGGGCGAAGCTCTGCGGAGCACGCTCGAACTCACCGGGCCGGCGGTCTGCGTCAGCGCCGCTTCGATCGCAGCGGGTTTCTCTGTGCTGATGCTGTCTGAGCTTTCTCCCAACGTGCAGCTCGGCGTCATGATCTGTCTGTGTCTTCTGACCTGCGCGGCCACCACGTTGTTGCTTATTCCCACCCTGCTCCGGCTCTGGAGCCACAAAGAGGCACAAGAAGCACAAAAAGAAGAAGGCTCAATGTCAGCCTGGAGCTAGAGAAATGTTTTGTTCTTTTTTGTGTCTCTTTGTGGCTCACTTCAGCGCGTCAGCGAGCAAGAAAGGTAGCGAGACGAGGAGTGGCGGGTCGGTCAGGACCATCGGCCTTAGAGAGATGTTGAACCGGCCATTGGCTCTGCCCTCGCGCACGATCACCGGTCCATTTCCCGCGCCCACTGAAAGGTTCGCACTGTCAGGCAATAAGTAACCAAGCGTGTCAGCGAGACGCGGCAGCGCCGCGGCGAGTAGATGATAGGTGCCGTCGGGGACAGGCCCGATACGGAAGGCGCCGGGCGACGTGAGGAGAGCACCGCCGACAGGACGGCTCTGTGGTATGTGGATGTGGAAGAGACCGACGAAGATCGGTCCTTCGATAGGTTTGGGCACGTCGACAAAACCCTCAACCCCCTCAAACGCGTCGTGGAGCGTCGCTCGTTGTGTCAGCTCCGCGTAGTGGGCGCAAAGTGATTCGACGGAGGCCGGAGTGATCCGTTCGGCAAGGTACCGGAACTCACGTGGTCCTAGTCCAACGCGTTGAGTGAAACGCCTGGTGAAAGTGCTGAGACTGTTGTAGCCCACCTCGAAGCAGATGTCTGTGATACTCAGGTTAGTGTTCAGGAGCAGCCGCTTCGCCTCGTCGAGCCGCATCGCCGAGATGAACTTGACGGGCGGAAGACCAGTGATCTGGTGAAACACGCGATTGAAGTGGAACGTGCTGATATAGGCGACCCGCGACATGTCGTGCAATGAAATGGGTTCACACAGCCGCTCACGCGCGTCCGTGATCACGCGCTCGACCGCCTGGCGATGGGCCGCAAGAGTATCTTCCCGGCCCGCCGAATTCGGGCCGTTTTCAAACGCCTCGTTTCTCAACGCTTCAGTGTGTCGCATACTCTCTCAACGCCTCGCGCAACTGAGGGGGAACGGGAACGGGAACCACGTGCTCGCCCTCGCGCTGCATACACGCGACCTGTTGCTCGCCGCGGGCCACCAGCTCTTCACCGGCGGAGTTATGCCGCCAGTACTCGAACTTCATCGTGATGCGATTCTGGGCCAACTCACCGAGACGCATGCGTAAGGTGATCTCGTCGAAAGCGACGAGCTCCGCCATAAACTCACACGACACGCGTGTGGTCACCATCACGAGTCCGTGCTTGAGTGCTTCGATCACCTCGGGAGCCCGGTCACGCAGGAACATCTCGCGGCAGCGCCCCTGCCAGCGCACGTGGTTGGCGTAGTAGACATTTCCGATCAAGTTCGTCTCCTCAAATCCGACGACGTGCCGGTATTCATACGCGCGCATCTCCACCTCCCCTTAACAAGTCAAGCCGCAGTAGGACAGGCATTCTTGCCTGTCACACCTCCTCCAGCGAACAACGACAGGCAGGAATGCCTGTCCTACGGCGTGGCTAACGCTATTGCCAGATCCTCTTTCTCACCTTCCCTTTGGACCACGCACGAGGCAATCTTCAACTCGCCGGACGCGAGCAAGATCCACCCATTAGGTGCAGCGCCGGCGAAGACGAGAGGCGCAGTCATGCCGGCGCCCGCTTTCTTCAGGCACTCAACTGACGTCCAGACGCGCGTTGCTGCCTGGTCCAACGTCTCTTGTGTTTCCCGGCTAATGATCTCGACAAGCTTGAATCGCTCAACGCCGAGCATGTCGCTCCAGATTTCAGGTGGCCGCGTCACGACGAGTTCGAGGTCACAACCAACAGGAGATCGTCCGGCAACAGCCATCGTGAGATCGCCGCAGTGGGACGCAGACACGGCGCGTCCGTCGCAAGCTTCTGGTTTCCCATCTGCGCGCCTGATGACGCAGCCCGCACCGAGCGCACTCTCAATTGCGCGTGTGCTGCGATCGCGACGGTCTGACGATCGGTCCCGCGCTCCGTCGCGCTCGAATGCAACTGAAACGCCCGCGCCAGGAATCAAGTCCAGCAGACATCGTTCGACGTAAGGCGTCAGCAAACCTTCCGGCCAGGGACCTTTAAATTCCGTGCCGCTGATGGCGCGCAAGTGCAGCCGCTCCCAGCGCTCTCGCACGCGGCCTTCGGTATCGGTCAACTCTACGTCGTACACGAAGCCGTTCGCGAAGTGCTCTCGTTCCTGTGCACGCACGAATAGCCCGGTAACGGGCGCGTTAAGGCTGCCGGTTATCCTCTCGACGCCGACCGGCAGGAGCGCGATCTGCGGTACGCACGCTTGTACAGCGTGAATTGCTGCGTCGCGAGCGCCCGGGTCTCCGAGCACCAGACCACCCGGTAAGTATTTGCCGAACCAGGCGGTCGTTCCGTCGGGCATGATCTCCGCCGAGCATTCGGTGGCCCTGAGCGCGCGATACTCGCGGAGGCGCTGAAAGCGCCCACGGTGAAACAGCACTCTGCCGTAGAGGTCGTGCTCGGGATCGACAATGAGGGGCGTGGCGATGTTTGCGGGGCCGTTTACGGGGCCGACCGTGCGGGTCGCTGACTCCAACGGCGTGCTCATCCGACAGACCGCGCGGAAATGGTCAACTTGAAAACCCGTCTCCGAGCTGCGCAGAGCGACTTCTACGCAGCCCGGAGTGCGCACGAGCGCGGCGACGCGGATTGTGTTTGGAGCACCCTCGCCGACGACGACTGGCCGCTCGAACTTGACCTGTTCGAAGACCGGCGGCTCGCTCGTTTCCTCGAGCGCCATGAAGACTTGCGCCATCGCCTCCATGCCCATCACGGCGGGCAGCAGTCGCTCCCCGCGGAAGATGTGGTCGTCCAGATAGGGATCGGTCGTTGTAGACAACTCCGCATCAACGACCAGCTCAATCTTCGGGTAGTAGACGCGCGGCTTTTCCAGGAAGCGCAAGAAGGGAAGCTCGGGCCGCTCGACTTTAAGCGTCGGCATGTCGCGTAAGCGACCCATGACTACAGAAGCAACGTTTGCTGACTTTCGGCAGAGAAGTCTGCGCAACGCCTCCAGGCCCTTCTCTACAGGGATTGGAGTGATACCTGTGCGCGCCAATTCGTCTACTGTGCCAAGCCGCGCGCCCATGCCGACGCCTGACCAGACGGACCACTCGATAGCGAGACAACGGCAGTGCGGATGTGCAGTCTGCCATTGCTCCGTCAAACGCGTGAGCCATTCGTTAGCGAGACCGTAGTGGGCTTCGCCCGGTAGTCCCGAACGCGCGATGATTGAAGAGAAGGTGATAAGGAGACGCAGGCGGTCGGGGTTGATTGCCGCGAGCAAGTTCTGCGCGCCGCGAATCTTGGGCGCTAACGTCTCGGCGAGCGCCTGCGAGTTGAGATTCTCAATCAAGCACGGAACGTTTCGCGCCGCGCCGTGGAGGATGGCTGTGACCGGGCCTAGATCGCTCTCGACCTCGCGGACTGCTTCGCGTGTCGCGGCAACGTCCGTGACGTCAACACTGTAGTAGCGGAAGTCAATACCGGCCGCTTTCATTCTTTCGAGGTTCAAAACGATCTCGTCGTCCGCAGCCGGTTGAGAAAGGCCGAAGATAGCCAGGCGTGCACCGGATTCGCGCGCAAGACGAAGGGCGCATTCCGCCGTGATCCCGCGCGCACCTCCCGTGACCACTAACACATCGTCAGTTGTGAGTGGCAACTTGCACTCATCAGGTTTGAGCGCGAGCGGGCGCAGAACCGGTTCCCAGCGTTTGCCGTCTGAACTGTAGCGCGCTTCCGCGTAGCCGCGTGTCGCGAGCGCCTCTGCCAACACCCATGTAGCCGCTTCCGGGTGGTCCAAGGGCACGTCAACCACGCACGTGTTTAGATTCTTCGCTTCAAGATGCAGTGTGCGCGCGAAGCTGGCCGCACCACCTGTATGTTCGACAAGCACGAAGCGGAAATCATCACCACTTTTCAACGCCACGCGTGCACCCTCCAGCAAGAGGCCGACGTGACTCTCATCTGGCTCGGACGGTAAGAGGACGACGATGCCGCGACCCTTGTCGGAGTGCTCGAAAGATCTTTGCACGGCGTCCTTAAGCGGATGGCTTGGCGGAGCGAGTATGCGCCAGTCTCCTGCTTCGGTTGGACCATCGCGCCGTGGCAAAGCACGTTCGACGAATTCGACGGAAAACTCTCTGACCCACTCATCAATGCCGGTGGGATGTCCGTCTGCGTCTGAATCGCTTTCTGCTCCTCCCGAGCGTGCAGCGGCCTCCAGGGCGCCGGCGATTTCAGAGAGAGTCGCGTTTGCGTAATGAGTCGGGGCTGGCGGCGGTGGAAGCTCGAGGCGACGGGCCGCTTCGGCCACGAGTTGCGCGACGGTGATCGAGTTCAAGTGAAGATCGTCAAGCAGCCTGCTTTCGTCTTCAATGGTCGCGACGGGAAGTTCAAGCCGCTCTGCAACAAGTCGTCTCACAACCTCCAGCGGCGTGTGAGTTTGCGACTCGACTTGAACCTCTTCCGTCGCGTCCATTTCGCCGGACTCTTCGCGAGAAGCGTCCCCCGAGGCGTTGTCAGTCGGGGCGTCAGCCGGCGCTAGTTCGCAGGGATTGATAAAGAAGCCTGGGTGCCAGTCGAGATCGAACGGGCGCGCGAAGCGTTCAGCGAACAACTCGTCGTGAGCGACGCGTACGCCCAGACAGAAGCATGCGCCAACGGCGCTCAAGAGCCCGCGAATTGAAGTCCCGCCCGCATCCAGCGCCACCGCGGGTTCGTTACGGAACTGGCCTATCAACCCGCAGAGAGTTTGGCCGGGACCGACTTCGAGCCAGAGATCGACACCCGTGGCGACGGCTGCATCGACCGCCTCCATAAAGCGGACGGGCGAAGTTACCTGCTCAAGAAGCAGCGCACGCAAGTTGGCATTCGCGCTGAGGTGTTGGCCTGTAACGGTAGAAAAGACCTGGCGCTGAAGCGGCCCAAACTCTTCACGCTCCAAGTGCGCGGACAAACTAGTTGCAGCAGGAGCGACCAGCGATGAGTGGAACGCGTGAGAAGTGCGTAACAACGTGGTGCGCAGCCCGTGCGCCTCGGCGCGGCGTGTTATGGCGCTGATTTCGATCGCCTCGCCCGAAAGGACTGTCTGCATGGGCGAATTGAGACCGGCGATGACGACCCGTTCGCCATTCAAGATTTGTTCGACCACTTGTCTTCCTGCGGCAACACTCAGCATCGCTCCCGCGGGGCCTTCGACTTTCGCCATGGCGCGCCCACGCGCGCGGGCGATGCGCAGCAGTGAAGACTCGTCCAAAGATCCGGCCCAGTGGAGTGCAGTGAACTCGCCGAGGCTGTGGCCCACAGCGACCGCCGCTGTGATCCCTAATCTGGAAAGGACACGAAGAGCCGCGACCGAGGACGCAACGATCGCAGGCTGGGCCACCTCAGTCGAGACGCCGTCGCCATGCCACTCCTGCTTCGTGTAGGCATACAGGTCTTCGAGGAAATTGAAGCGCCGCCGCCACGCGCCACCGTCCTTGTATGAAGGCGACCCCTGCCCCGGGAAGAGAAAGCCGACGCGCGCTGACGACGGATCAGTATTGAGAAAGAGGCCGCCATGCGGATCGATCAGCCGCACGGCACCGCTGCGCGCACGCGATCTCAGCGCTTCAAGCCGGCCCGACAGTTCCGCCGGGCTTGACGCAATCACCGCCGCGCGCACGGGAAGAGGACGGATCGTCTCCGAAAGACGTTTGGCAAGATCTGTTAACTCGCTGAGCGAAAGACGCTCAGCGTACGCCAGCACCCGCTCGCTTTGATTTTCAAGTTGAGCAATATCGCGAGCGCTGAAGAGAAACAGCTCGGCATCCTGCGCAGTTGTGAGTAGGGCGCGCTCCTTTGAGGTGAGAGCTTGGCGCCGATCATCCTGTGTCGCCTCGAGAGTGACGTGCGTGTTGATGCCCCCGAAACCCATTGCGCTGACTCCCGCGCGCAGGCTCATGCCGGTGGCGAAGAGTTCGCCCTGTCTAAGAGCCCGGAGCGCAGATCCCTCGCGCTTCAGTTCTTCGTGTGGGTCATCACAACCAACTGTTGGCGGTAGGATCTGCGCGCCGAGCGCCATGGTCGCTTTGATCAGGCCGGCGATGCCGGCGGCGGCCTTTGTGTGACCGATGATCGCTTTGACTGAACTGACAACCGCCGGCGAGACTCTCGTTCCGTTTGCGGCAATGTTAACTGCCGTCTCGCGCCGCGCGCGCGTTAGCGCCTGAAGTTCAGTCGCGTCACCGACCGCTGTTCCTGTCCCGTGGCCCTCGAAGTATGCGACCGTGTCGGCACCGTAACCCGCGCGTGCGTAAGCACGTCGCAAAGCGATCAGTTGACCCTCGACCTCCGGGCGAGTGATACCGCCGCTGCCGTCCGATGAGACGCCCCAGCCGCGTATCACGGCGTAGACTCGCAGTCGCTTTTGGAGAGCGTCCTCGTGTCGCATGAGGACGACCAGGCCGCAACCTTCACCGGGCCAGAAGCCGGCCGAGCGCGCGTCATAAACGCGCATCGCGTCGGCGGCGAGCGCGCCAGTCTTTGCGAACCCTACGAGTTCGAATGGATCGGTGCTCAGGTCAACACCGCCGGCGACTGCCACTTCCAGATCGCCGGCAACGAGCGACGAGCAGGCGTTGATGACGGCGAGCAGCGAAGAGGCGCACGCTCCGTCGACCGTGTAGCCACCGCCCTTCAGATCGAAGTGATTACAGATCCGCCCGGCGATGGTGTTGGATAGACCACCCGCGAGCGTCTCCGCGCTAACCGGTGGGAAAGGTTTTTTGTAAAGTGTCTCCAACTGGGAGAGCAGTTCGCGCTGGCGTTCCGGCGGGCACGCATCTTCTTCGAGCACCTTCCTCACGACCCGCCGCACATACGGCCAGCGCAGGCGCATCGTGTTCGCGCGTGAAAACTCGCCCGTCAGGGTGTTACCAACAAACACGCCGGTCGCTTCACGCGGCAGATCATCACCTTCCGGGAAGCCCGCGTCTTCGAGGGCGGCAGCAGCGACATCAAGCGCCAGCCAGTGTACCGGGTCGGCCGCACGATACGTCCCGCCCGGCACGCGGAAGCGCGCCCGGTCAAACTCGTAACCTTCGATAAAGGCGCCTTGTGTCGAGTAGGTTCGATCGGGACTTTGCGGGTCAGACGATAGATAGTCGTCGAGATTGAGTCGTTCAGCCGGGATGCGTCTGAAAGCGCGGCGTTGGGCCAGCGCATTTTCCCAGAGTTCGTCGGGCGAACGCGCGTCCGGGTAGCGACACGCCATGCCGACGATGGCGATTGCTTGTCCCATCTCACGCCTCCCTCACGAGGGCATGAGCCGGTGACGGCGGAGCCAAGGTCGCTTGGGTCGCCGGCGCGGCAATGGCATCCATCTCTTCACGCTCACGGCCTTTGACCCACCTGCACGCGTACATCCACAACCCTCGGAACGTGCAGACGATTGTCAGCGCAAAGAAGAGCCCGAAGACCACATGGGCCATCATCAGGAGCCCATAGACGGCGGCTACGCTGAGACCGAAGACGATCTGTTCCCGCCGGCCTGCGGGTGTTGTGGCCGGGTCGGTCACCATGTAGAACGTGTAGAGGATAAAAGCGACACCGGTCATCGGCACCAATGCCGCGCCGAAAGGAACGTCAAGCAACAAACTCCTCAAAGCGGCTTGTGCAACAAAGCCGCCGACCCACGCAGCAATCAGCGGCAGCCGGTGAGTGAAGCGCGCGTTCAAGAACGTCCCGGTGCAGACGATGACCGCCGGCAAGATCCAGTCGCCGTAACTCGTCATGTTCTCTGTGAACTGATAAGGGGGCGCGACGCTGACCCACGCGAAGACGAGTAGCGTCACCGTGATGCCGAAGTTCGAAGGGTTGAAGAAGTGGCGCGTGCTGTTTCCGGCCGGAGCGCGCAAGAGGCACTTCGAGCAGATCGCCACGACCGCAGCGAAGGCAACTGGTCCGAGCCTCTCGTTTGCGTAAAGGAGCATGGCGCACGCGAGCCCGGTGATGTGCGCCGAGAGCAGAAAGTCGATGAACTTGCGCGGGCCGCCACCCAGAAACCTGAGCGGGTGGCGATTGCAACGCGCGTCGATGAACTCGAGCAGCAACTCGACGCTGTAGGCAGAGATCAACGCCACCACGGGCTGGGCCAACGACTGTTCGAAGCCAAAGAAAGCGTGTCCCAGAATGTTGAGGACAGTGATGGCGACCGCGAAGCGCCGCAGCCCTCCCAAACGATCGGCCCGATTGTTAACCTCATTTGCACTCATTGATGACCCCTTTCTCACGGCCGAGCACGATGGTGTACCAAGCGCCCGGCATCAGTTGAATCGTTTCTCGTTGAAGCTCTCCGGGCGCGTCGCGCCAGCGCAGCTCGACTGTCACGAGCTCGTTTCCGGAGAGATGGCCCAGACCGAACTGCAAATCGGGGCTGCGCTTGCCTGAATGCCCGTTACCTCCGTCAACCTGCTGCACGAGTGGCGCGCGTCCCGGCAGAAACACACGTGCCTCGGCGCCGATTGCTGCGCGCGACGGTGGCACGGTTGCACTACTTCCTTCACGACACACGCGCGTCTGTGACACGCCATCGCCAACAGGGAGGCGGAGCCTGAGCCCGATGAAGGCGCCCGGATTGTTGCTCTCGTTGCGGTAGAAGTAGGAAGTTCCCCACTGGTTCGCGACCGCGTAATCAAGACGGCCATCGCCGTCAACGTCTGCTGTAGCGATCCCGCGGGTGAGCAACGGTTGGTCCAACGAAAGCTGTTTGGCGATGTCGTGAAAACGCCCATCCGGCGCACGCACGAAGAAGAAATTGTGCCCGTTGCCGCTTATGTCATCGCCGGCTTGAAGGGTGGGCCAACTGTGCGGGCGGCGGAGCAGTTGGTCGTTGCCCATAACCACCTCGTGTAGATCGGGCCAGCGGTTGATGTTGCCCTTGAGGAAGCCCGTCGCCTGCAACGCTTCGAGTATCCCGTCGTTGTTGAAATCGCCGAGCCGTGACTCCCATCCCCAACCGCTACGGGAAAGGCCGAGCGACTCGCTGCGGTCAACGTAGGGCGCGACTCCCTGCTTCATGAGCTCGGTGCGTCCTGTGCTGAGGAAGAGGAAATGACTCTCTTCGAGCCCATACTCCTGCGTGATGTTGCTGACGTAGATGTCGGGCCACCCGTCCCGTTTTAATCGCCGAAGTCGACACCCATGCCTTTGTATGAGTCGCGGCCAAGCACTTTCGACTTCGGCGTCGTAAACGATCGTCGTCCTGTCAACAACTCAAAGCGCGGGTGACCGGGCGTGGAGCGATTGTGCAATAGACGATCGGGACCGAAGTCGTTGGCAAAATAGATTTCAGGGAGCAGGTCGCCATCGAGGTCGGCTGCGCCGATTGCCAGCGCCCAACCGCGAGCACTTTGTTCATCAAGTACACCGTTGACTTCTTCGAATTGAACGGCTGCCGGCGGGCTGCCGGCTGCCGGCGCTTTCCAAAGAAGGAGATGTTTTCGTCCACCGTTTTGTGCGAGCGACATCGAGTCCTGCATCTCGTCGCCGACGTTGGCTTGTGCGTCGAGGATGCGTGCTCCATCCGGGAAGAAGTTGCCGATGATCAAGTCCGTGTGGCCATCACCGTCGATGTCGGCGAGCGTAGCCGCGTTCGTGTACCAGCGGTCACCGCTGGAAACGACTTCGCTTCGCGTGTAGCTATCGGCATCAAGCCCAGGCTTGTGGTCCCGTTTGATGAAGGCGACTGGAGTCCGGCCCCAGTAATAGGCGAGCACGTCCTGGAGACCGTCTTCATTAAAGTCTCCGGGCAGACAACCCATCGGCGCCATCGTCTTTGCGTCGTATGGAAGAGTGAGCGGTTCGAGAGTGAATGGCTGATAGCGCGCGGGAGTGCCTGGCACTGGCGCGACGATGACCTTATCAATTCTTGTGTCGACGTAACACGCGTCGTTCGGCAACCCATCACCGTCGAGATCGTTCAGCGCGACCGCTGCGCCCACGCTCGAGATCCAACCGGAAATGCGGCGCAACGATGGGTTGACGTCGCGGATTGTTTTTGGTGTTTCTCCGCTCAACGTCGGCAGTGGTGTTGCGCGGAAACTGAAACCTTCGGCGAGCTTCGCTAACTCAGACTCCGAGGCCTCGGGCACGCGCGCGAAACCGTAGACTACGAAGACGAGAAGGATCGCCGTCAACCTTGCAGCCTGGCGCCGGAATGCGCCCTCCTTGATCGTCATGTTCTTGTGACCTCCAGTGTGAGTTTGTTCTGAATGCGGCGGCGCCACGCTTCGTAAGCCGGCAACCCGTCCTCTTCACGTAAGTCTTCCAAGGCAGTGTCGGTGATTGCGGCGAGCTCTTCTGCGGAGTGCCCGCAGATCACACGGCAGATGGTTTCTGTGTGAGGGTTGAGGTTCGCGGCGCGCTGGCGCGTCTTGGCGGCAAAGGCCACACCCTGAGCAAGGGCAGGCAAATGTCCGGCGGCAGCGGCTCGCAACGATTCCATTGCGGCCCGCCCGCAGCCGCCGGCGTAGGCGCACGCCAGGCCCGCCCCGCTCCACAGGTCGTCGCGTCGCTCGAGAGGAAAGGCGTTGATCGCATTCGCGACCGCCGCGACGTCCGCGCCTTTTACAAACCAGATACTGCGGCCGAGTCCCTGATCGAAGACGCGTCGCTCGTAGCCGTCCAGGCGAGCTGGAATCGCGCGCCGCTCGATGTATCGAGGCCAACTGAAATAGCCTTCGTGAAAACCGTAACCATCGACGACGAGCCAACCCAGTAGAGGGTCGAGCCTGGCTAAGCATGGCCTGACGCCTCGCCGCAAACGCGCAAGCGCCCATCCCAATCCGACGTGCATCATGTAGATGTGAGGTTCAGCGAGACGTTCGGTGAAAGTGCGCCAGCGATCCTTCCGCCAGGGGGTGAAACAGTCGAGCAGTGCGAGCCCCATCGCGGCGCCCTCGAAGGCAAAACCCCGCAACTCTGCCTCCACAGTTGCCAGCCGCCGCGCTAGCGGGATGAACCCGGTCTCTTCGAGTGCCGCATGATAGCCACTTAGAAAAGTGACTCCGATTTGCTCAAGGCGCTCGCGGGCTATATCTTCGCGCGCGACGAAGCCGCGTCTGGCGAAGCTCGCTTCATTTGGTGAAAGACCCAGGAAGCGTCTGCGCGCTTGCCCGAGTAAAGAAACTTGATCCCCTGCTTTCCCAAGCATCTGCATCTTCATTAACCTGCGTGTGAACCGCGACACATTTACCGACGCCGTTTAGCCGGTCGGGTCAAAACACTCCCGACAAGGAGTGTTTAGGTTGTCAGGATCTGGGCGAGACGATTGGCGTGGAGGAATTCCAAAATCTGACGGCTGAGGTCGGGACAACGCCGCCTATCCGATCGTCTGTATTGGGAGTGCGGGAAACAGTATGAACTTCAGCCGCAGAAACCGGCGTGGCAATTTTGGAAGAGTGATGCGCGAGGTCGAAAGTGTGGTGTGTGAGCCCCGAGAATCTTCAGCAAGATTGAACAAGTAAAGAGACTCGACGGCGTGCTCAAATCCTCAGCGCCGAAAGACACGGAGGTGAACGCAAACACGGCCGCAACGGATTCCTGATCCGAAGCCCAAGCTACTCCGTTGAGTTCGGACAAGAGTATTTCGTGAGGAGGAAAAAGATCGATGAAAGAGATCACACGGAGGCTTTACACAAAACCGGTCATGCTCGGCATGGCGCTCCTTGTGGGAGTGGCGCTGGTGGTCGCCTTGTCCTTCACGGCGAAGAGCACGGCGGCGCCGAACGCGTTTCCAGTCCTGCACGGGAACGACGAATTCGAGACTGCCGGCGACGGCGAAACTTTTCATGACTTCGCGAGCGATCCCATACCCGCGAATTTCTTCGGGTCAGGTTCCAACGCGTACAACCAGCTCGTGGCCCTCGAAGGCGTGCCGCTGGCGCCAGGGAGCGATGTTGACACCGTCATCTATCGGTCCCAGGATGTCCAGTCGGCGGGCGGCAGCACGCCGATCACGATGACCGGGCTTTCTCTAAAGAGCATCAGCCCGATCACCGTTACCTACAACAACGGCACGCCCTCCGAGCAGTGGGATGTCGCGGTGGGCCTGTCCGCATACAAGGCTTCGACCGGGTCGATGACAATAAATGACAGTACCTTTGACTCAACGCTGAAGGTCTGGCCGAAATTCACTTTCACGAAGGTAGGCGGCGGGGCGCCACTAGTGCTCGACACGGGCGCTCCCGGCGGCCCGGGTTTCACGGCGTCAGCCACAAGAGCCCCGATTGACGGGATTGAGTTCGAGCCCGCGCCGATGCCTGCTCCCACCCTCGCACCGGCGCCGTGCCAGGTCGTGAGTTTCCCCGTCGAGGGGACTACCAAAGTCGCCAGTAGCAATTCGGCATTCGCGGCGGCGGCGGCCAGTTCATGCCCACCGGTCACGCTGAGTTCCGTCAACTCACCGTGGGTGAACTGCGGTCCTGGTGGCTTCTGCATCCCTGTGCCGATCACCGAGGAGGAGCGATGGGCGCGCCATAGACCTGGTCCAAAAGGAACCAAAAAAGGATTTGCAGTCGGCGAGTAATCACCTCATCTGAGTTGGCATCGGTGACGAGGTAATCGCCGCCGGATCCGCTCGATCTATTCGCACTCCTCCCAGACGCCCTGAGCAACTGGCCTCACCCGCGGTTCCGATTCGGAGCCGCGGGTGAGGATTTACACTCTCCCGCCCGCAGTAATAGAATCTCGGATCCCCCGTATGACGCCCGTATGATGGAAGTAATCCAGTCTTATAAATCATCCCGTTCGTCGCAATGGGCTCTGCGATGCGCAGTCATGGCTTGGCTCGTGCTGTTGAGCGGCGCATCTCCGGCGTTGGCTCAGGAGCAGGTGAGCACCTACACCGTCGTCGTTGGACAGCCGGTCGCGCGCGAAATGCGAGGGGGCGAAGAGCACAAGTATCAAGTAACGCTAAGCGCCGGCCAGTACGCGCGCGTGTTGGTAGAGCAGAAGGGCATCGATGTAGTGTTGGCATTGTCGGGAGCAGATGGAAAACCACTGCTCGAAGTGGACAACAACCTGAGCGGCACACGAGGTATGGAAGTGGTTTCATTGGTGGCGGAAGTCAGCGGTATCTACCTGTTGAATGTGCGCTCGTTGGAGAAAGGTGCATCGGCCGGACGATATGAAATACGCCTCGAGGATCTGAGGACTGCGACCGAAGCAGACCGCACACGCGTGGCCGCCGAACGTTCCTACTTCGCAGGCGCGCAACTACAAAGCAAAAGAACAAACGAATCGCGGCGCAAGGCAATCGAGCAGTACAGCGAAGCATTGCGCTTGATGCGGGAAGCGGGTGACCGGCGTGGAGAAGCCATGACGCTCACCAACATGGGTTCGGTCTACTACGGTCTTTCCGAACCACAAAACGCGCTTGAGCCCCTTCAGCAGGCCCTCACTATCTGGCGGGCACTTGGCGACCGTCATTTAGAGGCCGTCACGCTTTCAATCAACGGCCGCGTTTACAACGCGCTGGCTGAGCCGCAGAAGGCGCTTGAGTTTTACCTCCTTGCGCTTCCGGTGATGCACGCCGTTGGGGATCAGAGCGCCGAGGCAGTTACGTTCATACAGATCGGCGGGATTTACAGAATATTTGGCGAACCGCAAAAGGCCCTCGATCATTTCGCGCAAGCGCTACCTTTGTTGCGCACCGTTGGTGACCGCTGGAATGAAGCTGCGCTCCTCAACAACATGGGAACGGTCTACAACCTTTTGGGTGAAACACCGAAGGCGCTTTACTACTTCCAGCAAACACTCCCACTAGCGCGTGCGGTACGTAATCGCGGGGTCGAGGCCGCGGCGCTCACCAACATGGGAACAGTCTACAACCTTCGGGATGATCCGCAGCAGGCGCTCGTATACCTCGACCAGGCGCTCAAGGTCGTGCGGGAAACTGGTGACGGCAAGACAGAGGCCGCGGTGCTCACCCATACTGGAAGCGCTTACGCCTCTTTGGGAGAGCAGCATAAGGCCAAGGCCATCGAATATCTGGAGCGTGCGCTCCAACTGAGAGCGGCTGCGAGTGACCGCCAGGGCGAGGCGATAACGCTCAACCATTATGGACACGCCTTCGACTTGTGGCGCGAGCCGAAGAAGGCGTTTGAGTATTATGACAAGGCTCTGCCCATCTGGCGTGCGGTGGGCGATCGCAACGGGGAAGCTGCGGCCCTATA
>Ga0187894_10002164_pt1 | contig 23853 bp, 25 predicted proteins | sample GBC1701081metaG_FD_136650 | JGI IMG/M metagenome (GOLD analysis project Ga0187894, IMG submission 136650) | White microbial mat communities from a lava cave in the Kipuka Kanohina Cave System on the Island of Hawaii, USA - GBC170108-1 metaG ... | reverse complement strand
TGGTCGTAGACGATGGAGATTTTGCTGTCAATCACGTCCGCGTCAACCTCGTCGCCACGGTGCGCGGGCAGGCAGTGCATGAAGAGCGCGTCTTTTCCGGCGTTTTTCATCAGCTTCCTGGTGACGCGGAACGGAGAGAAGATTTCGCGGCGGCGTTCCGTTTCGGCTTCGAAGCCCATCGAAGCCCAGACGTCGGTGTAGACGGCCTGCGCGCCTTCGACGGCGTCAAACGGGTTATTGACGATTTCAATCTTCGCGCCGGTTTTCCGCGCGTCTTTGCGGGCCGACTTTAAAACTTCGGCGGCGGGTTCGTAACCTTTCGGGCACCCGACACGGATATGCGCGCCGGTCTTCGCCGCGCCGAAGATCAGTGAGTGGCAGGTGTTATTCCCGTCGCCGACGTAAGCCATGCGAAAACCTTTCAGGTCGAGACCGACTTTTTCGGTCAGCGTGAAATAATCGGTCAGCCCCTGACACGGGTGTGAAAATTCCGAAAGGCCGTTGATTACCGGCGCTGATGAATGGGCCGCCAGCTCGATCACACTCTCATGGCTATAAGTGCGCGCGACGATCGCGTCAACCCAGCGCTCCAGGTTGAGCGCCATGTCTTTTACCGATTCGCGCTCGCCGAGCCGCACGTTCTGATGGTCGAGATAGACACACGAAGCGCCCATCTGTGTCGCGCCCAGATCGAACGTCACGCGCGTGCGCAAACTGGGCTTTTCAAAAATCAGCGCGACGCTGCATCCGGCCAATGCCTCGCTGTAATTTCGAGGATTGGCTTTCAGGTCGGCTGCCGTAGTGAAAATCTTTCGAATTTCCGTCGGGGTCAGGTCGTTAATTGAGATCAGGTCTTTAAGGGCCAACTTTCACTCCTTGCCAAGTGTCAGTATCTCGACTGTGAATATAAGTCTACTGGGATTTAAACAAAGGCGGGCATTATAGGTAAGCGCGGACGCTCAATCCAGCTTTTTCCAGATCGTTATCTCCACGGGGTTGGCGAATATCTCGGCGCAGTTTCGCCTGAAGGTTTGAATGTGCGCTGATTTGGCGTGCTGATCCAGCCCGGCCATGCTCGTCCAATTTTCGTAAGCGACGAAGCGCGTGGGCTGATCAGCCGATTGATGAAAATCGTAATTGATGCAGGCCGCTTCGGCCCGCGTCGCGGCAATCACTTTCTCAAGCTCGGTTTTGAAAGCCTCTTCCATCCCTGGCTTGATTTCAATGTAGGCGATTACGGTGACTTGCTCTTTGTTCATACATCTCCTTCGATTTATGGTAATTCGCGGATGCGGATATTTTTGAACTCGATCGGCGAACCTTCCGATTCCAAGCACAGATAGCCCACACGAGGTTCGGCCCCGCTGCCTCCCGAAACCTCCTCGCCGTTCACCCACAACCTCACTTCGCCGTTGATGGCCCGGACGTAATAGTGGTTCCATTCGCCGGCGCCTCGGCTGAGTTGCTTGCGCGGGAAGCTGCGCGAGCCGTTGGGAGAAAGCGGCGGGAACGGCGTCAGCTTCGATTTACCGACGGCGAAAATGTCGCCGTTGGTAGTGAACCAGTCGCCTTTCTTTCCAGTGCGCTTCTCGTATGCTTCGGCGAAGCCGTGATCGAGCATCTGAACCTCAATGCCATTTTGTGGCAGCGCGTCGGGCTTCAACTCTTTGAGCGCCTCGTCCGGAACCCACACGAAGACGCCTGAATTGCCCGCCGATTTCAGATGCCGCCACTCGACCACCATCTCGAAGTTGGTGAATGTCTGCCGCGTGCGCATCACCCCGATTGGTTGGCCCGTGCAGGTCAGCAAATCGTTCTTCCACGCCCAGGTCTCCGGGTAGCAGTTGACGTTGGTGAAGTCGCTTTCCGTGAGCGCGCGCCAGCCAGGCCCTGTTCCGTCAATGGAGGCCTTCGGCAAGTTCTTCTGACCAATGCTGGGGCTAAGACAGAGCGCCGGCAGCGACAGGATTCCGATCAAACTCAGGACTCGTACGAAGGACGCTCGTTTCATAACTGATTCCTTTCCGGCTTCATCTCGTAAAACCAATGCCGATTTATTCGGCCACTAGGTGGGTTGAGGCCGAGACTGATGAATGCTATAGAATTCAAGAAAATGTTTGTCGAAAACGAACTCGATTGAACCACGAAGATATGAAAAATTCGCAACCCTCCACCGCGCGCCATCCAACTCATCCGGCCCATCCGGCCCATCCAGTATGGATCTATGGGCCGGCGATGCTGGTTTCTCTAATTGGTTTGGGAGATTCGATCTATTTGACGATTCAGCACCTCACCGGTCGGAGCGTCCGGTGTAGTGTCACCACCGGCTGTTCCGCCGTGCTCAGCAGCCATTATGCGACAATCGCCGGCATTCCTACGGCGGCTTTCGGCGCGCTGGCCTATTTTGCCGCCTTCAGCCTTGCGACGCTGGCGGTGTTCGGCTACGAACGCGCGCGAACCGGTCTGGCCGTACTTATTGCGCCGATGTTGATCGCCACTCTCTGGTTGTTCTACGTACAGGCGTTTGTGCTCCGCGCTTACTGCGAATACTGCCTGCTGTCAGCCGCGATGACGCTGACGCTCGCGGCTCTTGTCGCGGCGGCCAGGTTGATCATTCCGGCTCCCAACCCCCCACCTGTTGATCACGGCTAAACGCTTCTGAGGCGCCGTCGTTTTTCATTTTCCATTTTTCACTTGTCATTTTTCATTTGTCATTGCCGAAGTTGCGGCCTCCGCACGTAATGACAAATGAAAAATGACAAGTGAAAAATGGAAAATGAAATTACCTCAAAATCTTCGCCGGATTTTTTACCGGCTACCCCCTAGTCTTTGGTTGATCTCCTTGCGCAGATTTTCAGCCGTCAAACTTTCATGTGGGATCAGTTGGCCATCAATAAAAACCGTTGGCGTGGAATTAACGCCGAGCGAGTCCGCGCGCTGCGTATCAGCCGAGACGAGAGCCATTACTTTTAGCCCATCCACATCTCGCGTGAAGCGCTGGACGTCCAACCCTATCTGGCGCGCAAAGTTGATCGCGATCGGGCGGAAATCACCTACTTCACTCCACACGTTTTGATTCTCGTATAGCAGGTTGTGCATCTCCCAGAACCGGCCTTGAAGACCGGCCGCGGCGGCGGCGTAAGAAGCTTCGAGCGCGTGCTTGTGAATCGAAGTCAACGGATAGTGGTAAAAGACAAACCGAACACGATCCCCATATTCGCTCTTCAACGTTTTCAGAACCGGGTGCAGGCTGCCGCAGGGTGGGCATTGGTAATCGCCAAACTCCTCTATTGTGACGACGCCCTTGGATGTCGCCGCGCCAGGCGATGCGGCGGGGTTGATGGCAGGCGTCGGTGAAGGTTGAGGCTGCGCGGAGCGGAACATCAAAACCCCCGCGCCGATAGCCGCCGCCAGAACGGCTGCGATAATTACGAACGGCAAATAGCGTTTCATCCAGATTTGATCCCCAGATTTGATCTTTTGAAAGTTTGAAGGCCGGACTCCACCACTTCCGGAACCCAACCGGACAATTTCCGGCGATACCTTAATACAGCTTGCCAGATTCTCAAAAGCCGGATGGCTGCAGACGAATGAGGGTCGGATTTTGATTGCGCGTGATCATCGTAAGCAGTGTTTATGGTCGAAAGATGGTTTGCTTGACCGTCCGCAAAATCATACGCGATAATCGCCGCGAATTTAAACTCCTCACTTGATAAAGTTCGATGTCCACATTCAATCTTTCAACCATTTTGGCGCCTGGGTTGGCGATCATACTATTCGCAGTCTTATGCGCCGCGGCGCTGTCTTCAAACGCTGGCGCCGCGCAACAGAAACGGGCGTCTTATGGCCCTGTGGTCAGCGCCTACCTGACGGGGCTTAATGAGGAACTTAATGAGCTTGAGTACCAGTTGCGGCGCCGGGAGATAGCGCGCGCGGATTACGAACGCGCAAAACAGCGTTTGACGATCCTCCGCCGTCTCGTCGAGCGTTACGCCGCGGAAAACCGCGAAGACATCGTGCCAGAATACCAGGCGCTGGCCGAAGACGAGTTGAACACACTGGGGCTGAGCAAGGAATATAAAACCGGCGAGTTGATCACCGGCGCCGAACTGGATGGCCAGTGGAAGATTATCGGGGTTCAGCCCGGCGAGATTCAGGTCGGCGCAGAGCGCAAGCCGGTTCGCTTCCTGGCTCTTGAGAGATTGCAACGGGCGGAGATGGATGTCGCGCGTGAAAGCAAACTCGGCAAGACCATTGCCCCGCGTGACGTAATCGAAACCATCGTCGTTCGCGAAACGACTTCGCAAATCCCGGCGCCGCCACAGCCGGCTCCGGAAGCTGTTGATCGCTCTTTAACCGCCCAGGCGAAAGGCGAAACGCAAGTAGAGGCGCAAAAGTCAAGCCTGCAAGGGCCGCGTCTCCTGCACATCTATTTGCCCGAATACACTGGAAAGGCGCGCGGCAAGAAGGTCGAAGGCGAAGTGATTGTGCTCGCCCTGTTCCAACGCGACGGTAAGATCAAAAACGCCAGAGTCGAAAAAGGGCTTGGCTTCGGACTGGATGAACGGGCCATTGAAGCTGTGAAGCGCATGGGTTTTCTTCCCGCGCAGTTCGACGGAAAAGATGTTGACGCCCAGGCGCGAGTCATTTTCGGATTCAATCTGGAAAAGATTTATGTTTACGTTGGCGTGGCTGAGCTAGGCGAGATGGACCGGGGAGAGAAGTTTTGAGTTCCACGGAAGCGCGGCAAAATGGTTTTTTCGAAAGGCTGCCCGAAAGATTCAAACGGGGCCTGAAATCGCCGAGAGAATGGACGCGGCGCGATTGGATCAAGGTTTCGGCGGCGTCTGCAGCGTCGGTCGGGTTGGGGTGTTTGGGCTATGGCTTTGCGGCGCGCGACCGCGTCGAAATCTCGCGCGTGCCCGTGAAGATCGCGAACCTGCCGGATGCGTTCGCCGGCATGACGATTGCGCATTTGAGCGACATCCACCACGGGCTTTACACCGGACTCGATTACATCAACCGCTGCGTCGAAATCGCCAACGGTTTAAAACCCGATCTGATCGCGCTGACCGGAGATTTCACATACGGGGGAAAGCAATACATCGAACCATGCGCCGAGTCGCTCAAGAATCTGAAAGCCGCCGCCGGAGTATACGCCGTGCTGGGCAATCACGATTATTACGCCGGCGCTTCGCGTGTCGCGCGGGCGCTCAGAAACGCCAGTATCAACCTGTTGATTGACGCGCAGGACCGCATCGAACATAGCGGATCGAAGCTGTGTTTGCTCGGCGTTGACGACCTTTATTACGGCGACACCGACATTGACCGCCTTATGCGCGACGTTCCGAAAGAAGCGCCGAGGATCGCGCTGGCGCACAACCCCGATTTCATCGAAGAGTTTGCGGTCAAACGACAACATGTCGATCTCATGATGTCCGGGCATACGCACGGCGGGCAGATTCGGTTGCCGGTGTTGGGCGCCCCGCACATCTCGTCCAGCTACGGCCAGCGTTACGCGATTGGTTTGAACCGCAACGGCTCGATGCAGGTCTATACGACGCGCGGCATCGGCACAATCCTGCTGCCTTCGCGTTTCGATTGCCCGCCGGAGATTACGCTGTATACGTTGGAGCGGGCTTGAAATACGGAGGGACCGCAGAGACGGAGAGAAAGAAAGAAGGAGACGCAAATATGGGTTTGTTGACGCAGAGTGAGGTTTACGAGGAGATCACCAGGGCGCAGAGCGAGAAGAGGAAGCTCGCTGTGGCGACGATTGTGACGACTTCCGGTTCGACGCCTCAGCGCACGGGCGCGAAGCTGCTGGTGTTTGAAGACGGCAAGATGATGGGCACGGTCGGAGGCGGTTGTGTCGAAGCCGATGTATGGGCCGAAGCGCGAGAAGCGTTGGCCGAAAACGAACCGCGTTTGTGCAAATTCAGCCTGCGTGATGATCCGGATGTCCCTCCCGACGAAGAGGGAATGATCTGCGGCGGTGACATGGAAGTCTTCATCGAAGTCTGGAACTGATCATATGTTATCCGCAACTGAAATCTCATCAGCGTTGAAGCAATCGCTCGCTGACGGCGAGGCGATGTGCATCGTCTCATTGATGGAAATGGACGGGCGGCCTGCGACACGGATCGCGCGTTTACTGGTCAAAGAAGGCGGCGCGTTGATCGGCGGCGCGCTGGGAAATCGGGCGCTGGATGAAATCGCCGCGCGCCATGCGGTGGCGTTGATGGAGGACGAACGGCAGGAGATAGTCGTCGCTCGTCCAAGTGAATTGGGCGAATTGACAGCGGCGTTTGAGCGCGAGGGCAAAGCGGAAAAGATCGAAGGGCGAGCCGGCGCCGCGCGGCTGCTTTTTGAAATCTCGCGACCCGTGTCGGAATTGATCATCTGCGGCGGAGGCCACGTCGGACAGGCCGTCGCTCGCGCTGGCGCGCTGCTCGATTTTAAAATCGCCTTGATTGACGACCGGGCCGAGTTCTCGTCGCGGGAGAAGTTCCCCGACCCCAACGTTCGTCTGATCACAGACGATTTTGTTGAGGCTCTGCGGTCATTAAAAATCACGCGGGCGTCGCACGTGGTGATCGTGACGCGCGGCCACAAGCACGATGAGATTTGTCTGCGAGAGGTGATCGAGAAACCGGCTCGCTACATCGGGATGATCGGCAGCCGGCGCCGCGCGACCACGATTCGTGAGCATCTGCGACGCGAAGGCGTGGTGGCCGAGCATCTTCGCCGCGTCCATTCGCCAATTGGGCTGGACATCGGCGCGATGACGCCGGAAGAGATCGCGCTGTCGATCCTGGCCGAAATCGTGCTGGCGCGGCGCGGTGGCAGCGGCGCTCCGAAAGGCGCGGAAGGGCCGATGGCTCGCGCGCGGTGAGTGTTATCTCGTTACTCCGCCATCTCAGCCCAGAAATCTTCATGTGGTATTCCTCGCCCCGCTCGGATTGACTTTGCCGATTTCTGCAAGATGCGCCGGAGCTTCGGCGAGTGCGCTAACAGCAATCGCTCAAGCTCATCATCGTCAGTCACTGCCAGCAACACGGCTGCGACGTTGCCGTTCTTGGTAATCACAACCGGGCCTGAGCGAGCGGCTTCGATGTAGCTGCTCAGCTTCGCTTTAACTTTCGCAAGCGGTACGATCTTCATAACTTGACCCGCTCCTTCCCTATGATCAATTCGTTTCTGTCTTTGACGCCGATAGCTAAAATCCGCACTTCCGCCGTTTCGTAGTCAATTTGATAAAACACGCGGAAACGATTCTGTCCGCCGCAACGCAATTCCCAGGCGTTTTCCCACAACGCGCTTCCTTCAAGCGGTTTGAGGTTGCGGGCTTCACGGTCTGGCTTAAAGCCCAATCGCTCTTCAATGGCCTCTCGAATCTGCGCATGATGCTGTCTGTCTATAGCTCTCAGATGCTCTTTCACTTCGGGAGCGTAAATCAGATTGTACTGTTGCAGCTTGGGCATTACGAGTCCGAATTCTAGTCTTAATTTAGACCTGCAGACAAGACAGGGATGATTTCCGCCAGACGCCTGTTACAACGGCTCGGCCATCTTGACCGTCTCTCTTCGGCTCGCTGATAATTCAAACCATGCCGAACAAAAAACGCCTATTCCTGGTTGACGGAATGTCGAACATCTTTCGGTCGTATTACGCGATTCGCGGGTTGTCTAACTCGAAAGGTCTGCCGACCAACGCCACTTACGGTTTCACAGTGACGCTGCGGAAATTGATGAAGGATCACCAGCCCGATTACTTGGGCGTCGTGCTCGACTCGAAAGAGATGACTTTCCGGCAGGAACAGTACGCCGATTACAAGGCGCACCGGCCTGATATGCCTGAAGATCTGGTCGCGCAACTGCCATACATTGACCGCGTGTGCGAAGCGTTGCGCGTGCCCGTCACGCGCATCCCGCGTTACGAAGCCGATGACATCATCGGCGCCCTTGCGCGGCAGGCCACCGAAGCCGGTCTGCAAACGGTCGTCGTCACTAATGACAAAGACCTCAGCCAGTTGGTGCGTGACGATGAGGTGGCCGTTCTGCGCGTGGACAGGAACGGCGAGAGCTTACTCAACGAATCCGGCGTGAAGGCCAAATATGGGGTGCGCCCGGATCAGATCGTTGACTGGCTCGGGTTGATGGGCGACGCAGCGGACGGCATTCCCGGCGCGCCCGGCATCGGCGAAAAAGGCGCGGCCTCGTTGCTTGCGGAGTTCGACACGATTGAGAACGCGCTCGCCAACTGGGAGCGGGTCAAAAAGAAGACCTATCGCGAATCGCTGCGCGATCACGCCGAACAGATTCGTTTCTCTCGCGAACTTGCGCGCATTGATCTCAATGTCCCGGTCAAATTGGACCTGGAGGCGTTGATCATCGAAGAGCCTGACGACAAACTGGCTTACGAATTGTTCAACGAACTCGAATTCGCCCATCTGAAACAGGAGTTCAAGGCCGGCGCGAAACCGGGCGAGGCGGCTGCGGCGAAAGAATCCAGCGCCGCGGAGACGTCGTATCGCAGTATCACGAAGGTCGAGGAGTTACGCCAACTGGTCAAAACATTTTACGACCGCGAACAGTTCGCGTTCGCGTTGTCCGAAACCGCTTCAGGCGAACTCGGCGTGGTCGCATTTTCGACCTCGTCCGGTTCGGCGGACTATTTCGATTTCGAAAACTGCGGCGCCCGTCAAGAGGCTGTGAGCCTGCTCAAGGACGTTTTCGGCAATGGCCTGATCGAAAAATCCACGCACGATCTGAAGCGCGCCATGAGGTTGCTTGGCCCGCTGGGCGTCGAGTTGGAAAACGTGACCGACGACACCATGCTGCAGGCTTATCTGCTCGACGCCGAGCGCGCGAAATACGAACTGCCGCAACTGGCAAACGAATACCTGGACAGTTCGATCACGCTCGGCGAAGAATCAACCGTCGCCCGGTTCGCCGATTCGACGGGGCGGCTGGCTGATGTTCTGAACGCGCGGATTCTGGATGACAAGATTCAATACGATTTTCAGCAGGAGAAGCTCGATTTCATTTACCGGAAGATCGAAATGCCGCTCGCGCCATTGCTGTACGAAATGGAGGAGGCCGGGTTTCGTGTTGACACCAGCGTGCTGGCAAAACTCTCGGTCGAGATGGAAAAGGAGCTGGATAAGCTCTCGAAGAAGATTTACGAACTGGCGGGGCGCGAGTTCAACATCGGCTCGCCGCAACAGCTCGGCGAGATTTTCGAGGAGCTGAATTTCGAAGTCTCGCGCCGCACGGCGACCGGGAAGATCGCGACCAGCCGCGACGTATTGGATGAACTGGCCGAAAAATACGAATTGCCGCGACTGATCATCGAACATCGGGAACTGGCGAAACTCAAAAGCACATACGTTGACGCATTTCCTTTGTTGATCAACCAAAAAGACAGTCGCATTCATACCACGCTCAATCAGACCATTGCGGCGACGGGAAGACTCTCCTCGATTAATCCGAATCTTCAAAACATTCCGATCCGCACTGAGATGGGCCGCCGCATCCGTCGCGCGTTCATCCCCGCGGACGGGCACGTTCTGCTTTCAGCCGATTATTCGCAGATCGAGTTGCGTTTGCTCGCGCACGTGACGAAAGACGAGGTGATGCTCGAAACCTTCCGCCAGGGAGAGGACATTCACGCGCGAACCGCCCGCGCGGTATTCAAGGCGAAGACGGCGGATGAGATGAGAGAAGCGCGACGCCGGGCGAAGATTGTCAACTTCGGGATCGCTTACGTCATCGGTCCGTTCGGGTTGGCGCAGCGCACGGGCATTTCACGCAACGAAGCGAAAAAGGTTATTGAGGAGTACTATCGAACCTACGCCGGCGTCAAAAAATACATGGACGAATTGCCTGACCTTGCGCGCGAGAATGGTTGCGCGGTGCGTTCGATCTATGGCCGCAAACGCTATCTGCCTGACCTGGAGAGCAAAGGCACGGCCCGCGCGCGCGCCGAGCGCGAAGCGATCAATATGCCAATGCAAGGAAGCGCTTCTGACATCGTCAAACTCGCGATGCTGCGCGTCGCCGAAGCTTTACGCCGCGAAAGATTGAAAGCGCGAATGATTTTGCAGGTTCACGACGAGCTTGTTTTCGAGGTTCCAAAGAAGGAGGTCGAGAAGACCGGCGAGGTCGTGAGGGCCGCAATGGAGAACGCTGTGAAGATTGACTCGCCGTTGGTTGTTGAGATCGGAGTCGGAGAAAATTGGGTGGACGCTAAACCGTAGGCCTCACTTGCCCCGCGGCTTCTTTCTGCCGGCTTTACTCTCTTTCTTACCATTGCCTCCCGGCCTGTGCTCACGCGCCCACGCCGATTGCGCTGCGCGCAGGTGGCCTGAGAGCATCTCTTTGGCGCGTTTCGGGTCATGTTTCCGCATCGCCGCGATGATCTTTTCGTGCCATTCGATGGCTTCTTCAAGATCGCTCGCCTGGGAGATGGTCTGGCGGCGGATGTGAAAGAGCAGGCGCGCCACAGTGTCCATCACACCGCTCATCAATTTGTTGTTCGCGGCGCGAGCTATCGCCTGGTGAAAGCGCACGTCATGCGTGAGAAACTCTTCGGGGTCCTTAGTGGTCGCTTTCATCTCTTCGACCTCTTTGGTCAGAGCGGCGATGTCGGCCTCCGTGGCCCGTTCGGCGGCGAGTTCGGCTAGCCCGGCCTCGATGATCCGGCGCGCTTCAAAAAGCTCTTCGACGCTGGTGTTGTTGATCAGCGTCATAAAATGCATCGGCTCAGTGAAGACCTCAGGCAGCGATTCGGCGATGTAGGTTCCAGCGCCGGGCTTCGCGTGAATGATTCCCATCACCGACAAAGCCTTCAGCGCCGTGCGCAAACTAGGGCGGCTGATATGAAGCATGTCGGCCAGTTCGCGTTCAGGGGGCAACCGGCTTCCCGCTTTCAATTCTCCGCGCCCCAGTAATTCCTTGATGCGCTGAACAACAAGCTCTGTTATCCCGGACCGATCAATTGGCTCCATCGCCATATTGAGATGATTCGAATTGCTATTGGCCATTATTTCCTCCTCTGGTGGGTGGAGGGACGGCTATTTTAGGCCGCGCCTGCGCTCATCCCGCAAATTGGGTTTGGCCAGCGCACTATAGAATCGGGCAGTGGGGTTGTCAATTGGGGGGTGGGAGTGGGGAGTAGGGAATGGGGAATGAAAGACGGCAATAAAGTTCTTCATTCCGCATTCCCTATTCCCCATTCCCCATTCCCCACTCCCCCTTAGTCTTTTCCATCAATGTCTTTCTCTTCTCCCGGGGAAATCTTTCGATCGCGTATCGCAATGTTGTTCGGGGGATCTGGGGGCCGTGTTCGAGCAGGAAGTTTTCGAGCCGCGCGGGATCGGGCTTTCCGGCCTCTCGCAACATCCAGCCAGTGGCTTTGTGAATCAGGTCTTCGGGATACTTGAACAATGATTCGGCGATTGTGTAAGCGTCGTCCAACTGCTCGCCACGCCGCGCGGAATGGATCATGCCCACCGCTGACGCCCGGCGCAACCACAGGTTGCGTTTGCCGGTCCAGTTCTTCAGCCTTGCGGTCAAGGCAGGATGCTTGCGGATGAGCGGCCCCAACACTTCGCCGCAAAGCGCGTCGGTCGCCGCCCAGTTGGCGCAATGATCATTCGCGAGCCAGCTCTCGACATTTCGCAACAGGCTTTTGTCGAAGGATTTTTGGTAGCGGGCGAGCATGAATATCCCAACGTTCTTTAACTCCATCTCGCGCCGTTTGATCAGGATGTCGCAAAACACCAGCGCGTCGTCAATCGCCCAGACGCCGCGAACAAGTTGGAAAAGACCGCCCGCGACCCGCCGCTGAGTCGGAGTGTCAACGCCGAATACCCAGACCTCTTCGTCAGGTTTGAAATAGGTCTTCGCTTGCCTGGCAGTGCGAACGTTGGCCACGGCCTTCAGATCACGTTCTGCTTGTTTGCCCAGTTGGTTGGGTGAAGGAGGGGTGGGCATATGCCATATTTCATATGCCATATTTCACATGAAATATGGCATATGAACAGTGAGTCTATCGTAAAACTTTTGCCTAACCGCTTATTTGCTCGCGAACGCCAGCCAATCGCCAGGCGCTTCTTTTTCACCTGAGGTGACCGCGAAGAATTCGTTTTGCAACTGCGCGGTGATTGGACCGCGGTTGCCATTGCCGATTTTGCTGCGGTCAATGCTGCGGATGGGCGTGATCTCGGCGGCGGTGCCGGTAAAGAAGACTTCGTCGGCGACATAGAGCGCGGCGCGTGGGATGACCTGTTCGCGGACTTCGTAACCCAGGTTGCGCGCGATCTGCATCACCGAATCGCGAGTGATGCCGGGCAGCACGGCGGATGCGAGTGGCGGAGTGTAAAGCGCGCCGTGGCGGATCAGGAAGAGGTTTTCGCCGCTGCCCTCGCTGACGTTGCCATCGGTATCGAGCGCGATGCCTTCGACGAAGCCGTTGGCGACCGCCTCCATCTTGATCAACTGTGAGTTCATATAATTCGCGGCTGATTTGGCCGTGGGCGGAATCGTGTTGTTGTGCATCCGCGCCCAACTCGACACGCAAACGTCAACGCCCTGTTCAATCGCCTCCTGGCCGAGGTATTTACCCCAAACCCAGCTCGCGATGTAGACCTCAACCGGGTTGTTCAGCGGATAGACGCCGAACGCGCCGTAACCGCGAAAGGCCACCGGGCGCAGGTAGCATTCCTTGAATCCGTTGACGCGCACGACATCCAGGCAGGCTTCGATCAGTTTATCAACCGAATATTCAAGCTCCGTGCGGTAGATTTTGCAGGAATCACTCAGGCGCTGGATGTGTTCGCGCAGGCGGAAGACGGCCGGGCCTTGCGGCGTCGAATAACAGCGGATGCCTTCGAACAGCGACGAGCCGTAATGGACCACATGCGACATGATGTGGATGTTCGCGTCGTCCCAATCAATCATTTTCCCGTTATGCCAGATTTTCTTCGCGGTTTCCGTAGACGAGGTTGGATGGGCCATAGAGCTGATGTGCACTCCTTTGTGATTGAAACTGTGATAAAGAGGAGATCAATGTGATCAGAGCTAACAAGACGGCATCATAAATTCCGCCGCGGATAGAGGTCAAGCAGCGCGTCCGGCGCCTTGGCGTTTCGGGTGTGCGTCAAAATTTTGCGCGCCCTGGGTACGCATCGCTTCCGGCGTGCTCTCGGCAAGAGATCTATTTCTTTATCAATGCGCTTCTAGCCGAGAGCACGCTGGAAGCGATGCGTACCCAGGGCTATTTCTACCGCGCCGCAAAACTTTGACGCACACCCTGGCGTTTCATTGCCGTTGACATGCGCGTTGACGATGGCTACCCTTTGCCTGGTCATATCTTCCAGCCAGTAGCCCTGGTTCGGGAAGCTCACAAACAACAATAAAAACAAAGCCTTTTGATTTTCTCAATAACCTTTGCATGGCTCTCTGATTCGGCGCGCTAGCTCGTTTGGGACCAACGAGGCTATGGGGTTGCGACGCTGGGCCTCCACGCGGACTTCGACTCGCCTATAGGAGGCTGCGATGCAATCTCGCCGGACAACGCAGTCAAATCAGACAAACACGCGGTTTGACAGGCCTTCCACGCGCCAATAGAATGCCGCTTCATTTGCCGAACCGGTACTGCGGGCAGTCATGAGTCTGTTTCCATCAAGAGACCGGCTCAGGCCGTATTGCTCGCTACCGCTTGCGGCGCCGATTCGAAATAATCTCACGAGGCATTTTGTGATGAGCGTCAGTCCTGATCTTCTGGAAATCCTGCGATGTCCGGCTTGCAAATCGAAAGTCGAATTGAAACCTGACGGCAGCGGTTTGAAATGCGTAAGCTGCCATCGCGTCTATCCGATTCGCGATGAAATCCCGGTCATGCTTATTGACGAGGCGACGATTGAGGAGGAAGAAGTCAAGCCCGGTTGATCTGATCCTGCCTCTCGCTGTCCCGATGGCGACACCTCTCTTTCAACAACTCCCTGAAAATTCGCGCGCTCTCTTCATTCGCATTCGCAACCTGGGCGAGGCGGCGCTGGATACGGCGAATCTGCGCGCGCTGAAACATTTCAGACCTGATTTGCAAATCACGACCCTGGTCGAGGCGATCTACACCGATCTTTACGCCGCCGATCCTGAGATCGAAGCGATACCACTGCCCCGGAGCGCGAAAGATAAACGCAGTTCATTGGCGGCTCGTTTGAATGTGATTGGGGAGATTCGCCGCCGCAATTTCGCCGCGGTAATCAATCTGCACGGCGGGCCGACCAGCGCGCAATTGACTTTCCTGAGCGGGGCGAGGCATCGCGCGGGCGCAAGCCATTTCCGCAACGGCTACGCGTACAACCTGCGAATCCCGCCCGCCGAAGAGATTCTGGGCCGGAAGGATCTGCACACGGTCGAGTGCCAATTCGGGCAGTTCAAATGGCTCGGATTGCCGGGCGGCGAACCCGAACCAACTCATTTATACGTTGCTCCGCAGTTCCGCCAATCGGTGGGCGCCGCGTTGCGCGAGGCGGGGATTGACGCCGAACGGCCTTACGCCTTGCTCGCGCCGGCGAACGAGTTTTACACCAAGCGCTGGGCGCCGGAGCGCTATGCGACGATTGCCGAGAAGCTGATCGCGCGAGGCTTTCAAATCGTGATGACCGGCGCGCCGACCGAAGAGCAGAGGGCGCAGTTGGCTGATGTGCAGGCCGCGACGAAACACCGGCTCGCCAGTTTAAGCTCTCTGGGCATCGGTGAGCTTGTCGCGGTGATCGCCGGCGCAAAACTCTTCGTGGGTAATGACAGCGGCCCGGCGCACATCGCGGCGGCGGTGAAGACTCCGCTGGTTGTCCTGTTCGGCCCGGCAAGCTCGGTCAGGTGGAGTCCGTGGCGCGCGCCGTCCGTCCTTGTTCAAAACTATTTCCCGTGCAATCCATGCGCAATGTACACTTGCGAAGCTTTCGACGAACCCGAATGCATCCGGTCAATCACGGTTGATCAGGTGATGAAAGCGGTTGACCGGTTGATGTGAGGCTTATGGAAACATTCAACCCCGCGCCGATCAAACCGGCGATCTCATGAATTATCAACGCGCCGAACAAATCGTCAGCAAATTCTCCGACCTGCGGATCGTCACGCTTGGCGACCTGATGCTCGACGAATTCATCTGGGGGGAAGTGCGACGTATCTCTCCGGAAGCCCCAGTTCCCGTCGTCGAGGTCAAACGCGAAACCTGGCATCTGGGCGGAGCGGGCAACGTGGTTTCGAACCTGCTGGATCTCGGCGCCCGCGCGGTTCCTATCGGCGTTGTCGGAGCCGACGAAGCGGCGAAGATATTGCGTGGCCGCTTCGCCGAACTGAAAGCCGAGATTGATGGAATCATCACCGATTCGTCCCGCCCGACCACGCGTAAGACCCGCGTCATTGCGCACAGCCAACAGATGGTTCGCGCCGACCGGGAAAACCGTTCGCCAGTCTCAAACGCCGTAGAAGACCGGATCATCGCCGCGTTCAACCAAGCTTTGTCGAACGCTGACGCCGTGATCATCTCCGATTACGACAAAGGTTTGCTGACGCCGCGCGTGTTGCGCGCGGTGATCGAATCGGCGCAATCGCGAGCCAGGATGGTTTGCCTCGATCCGAAGATCAGAAACTTCGCGCACTATCGCGAGGTCGATGTGATTACGCCCAATCAGATCGAGGCCGAACGCGCGAGCGGCGTCGAGATCACGGATGAATCATCCTTGATCTCGGCGGCGCGCCGGATTCGTGAACTGATCGGCTGCAAAAATGTATTGATCACTCGCGGCGAGCACGGGATGAGCATGCTCGACACGGAGGGAGATATGACCCACATCCCGACGGTTGCGCGCGAAGTTTATGACGTGACCGGCGCTGGTGACACCGTGATCGCCACGCTCACTTTGGCGTTGGCGTCGGGCGCAAATCTGAATGAAGCCTCGATCATTGCAAATCACGCCGCGGGAGTTGTCGTGGGCAAAGTGGGTACCGCCACGGTTGCCCGTGATGAATTGTTAGTGGCGCTGAAGCCATGATACGGGCGATGGCACAGTACCGCGCGCGTAAGCAAGCGGTTGCAGGCAGTGTCAACAGCTTGCTTACGCGCGCGGTACTGTGCCAATCATAACCCCAGCCAAAATTGATTTCTTCAACCGCAAATCTCGACCGAAATTGAACTTTTCAACCGCAAATCCCAGCCAATATTGACTGTTTCGTCTGTCCCAAAAGCGTGAAAAACGCTGCAAAAAGACAATACAAGCCTAATGTATATTTTGTCTTTTTTTAGTTCACTAGGGAATATTTATATCGCTCTGTCAATACCCCCATAAGATTTTTTCTTTCTCTAAGTCCGGTTTAAGAAGCGTGTTAAGGAGCTACTCGAAATGGGGCGCCGATATTCAAAATTTCGGATATATAATCCGCGCCGTTGCAGTAAGGGCTTCAGCTAATGTTTTGAACTTAAAATCGCGTTTGTGGCTGCGCTGTTGGATTTCTAATAAGCCACGAAACATTCTGTAACGAATGCGCAAGTTACTAATTAAAGGGTGTCTGATCCACACCTGGGGTGTTAATGCTGAGGTTGAATCCCAACAATTAACAAGGAGAAGAACGGATCCTTATGAGCTCCTCTTTTAGTAAAACAGTGGGAATAGCCTGTATATCAATGCTCTTTCAATTCGGTGTTCAGGCCCAAAATCCAACGACTTCGCAGGCTCCGGCGCCAAAATCATCCACATCTTCCGGCAATACTTCCTCTACATCCATATCCGTATCATCATCATCGAATACCAGCAACACCAGTAATGCTGAACTGAAGAACCAGTTGGCCTTGGTCTCCGACAGAGCTTCGGATAAAGCTCTGGACAAGGCTTCGAGTAAAGCCGTAAGCGAAGTCAAAACTGAAACAAGGGTTGGCGCCACGATTGTGGAGCCAAAATTATGGCTGAAAAATCCTTCCATCCAGTTCAACGTCAATCCGAGTGAGTCGAAATTGAGTGGACGGCCGTTCGCCAATCCCAGCCTGGAAATCCCGGGCGCCCCGGCGAGCTTTCACGCGACGGCTTACGCCTTGCGCGGACGCACGCGCAGCGGGGCATATGTCCGCCGTGGCGTGATCGCAGCCGATCCGCGAGTAATCCCGCTTGGTTCCGTCGTGCAGATCAAAACACCGGGGTACTCTGGCGTTTACACCGTTCACGACACCGGTGGGAGAATCAAGGGCAAAGTCATTGACGTGTGGGTTGAGTCACCGCGTGAGGCGCGAATTTTCGGACGCCGCCAAGTAAAACTACACGTTCTGCGCTTAGGCCCGAAGCCCAGCAGCGACAAATAAGCTCTTCCATTACTGATCTCGTCATTCCAATCAGCGCGCCGCCCGCTTTACGGAAAGCCGGCGGCGATTTTCTTTTGCGCGACGCTCAATTATCATCGCGTTATGAATCAATCGAGCAATCAAACGCTGGCCGGCGCGCCAGTATTGGTCGAAATCACGCGCGGCTCGATGGTCGAATCGCGCCATCGCGGGATCATCGCCGTGATTGATGCCGCAGGCGGAATCATTGCGGGCCTTGGCGACATCGGAATCACGACCTGGTTTCGTTCCGCCGCAAAACCGTTTCAGACCATCCCGCTCATCGCCAGCGGCGCGGCGGCGCATTACGGTCTCACCTCGCGCGAGCTGGCGGTGATTACCGGCTCGCACAGCGGCGAAAGCATCCATCTCGAAGCCGTTCTTTCAATCCTGAACAAAATCGCGCTGGACGAATCGGCGTTGAAATGCGGCGCGCACATGCCGTTTGACGATGTATCCGCGAAACAGCTTCGCGCCGAAAACAGGCAGCCAACCACGCTTCACAACAACTGTTCGGGCAAACACGCCGGGATGCTCGCGTTTGCGAAACACATTGGCGCGCTGGTGGAAAATTACATTGACCCTGATCATCCGATCCAGCGGCGGATTCGCTCGGAGCTTGCGCGTTTTGCTAACGTATCTGTTGACGAAATCAAAATAGCGGTTGATGGATGCAGCGCGCCGGTCTTTGGATTGAGCGTCGAAGCGATGGCGCAAAGTTACGCGCGGCTTGTCGCCGCCGAACACACGGAGATCGAGCCGAAACTGGCCACCGCCGCCGAAGGCGTAGTCAACACGATGATTGAATATCCCGAAATGGTGGGCGGGACGCGCAACCGTTTGGACACCGACCTGATGCTTGCCTCAAAGGGACAGATCATTTCAAAAGTCGGCGCCGAAGGCGTGCAGTTGCTGGGCGTGAAACCAAACGAGCGTTATCCGAAAGGCCTGGGCATCGCCGTCAAGATTGAAGATGGGGACGTCCGCCGCGCGCGCGACCCGGTGGTGATCGAGACGTTGCGGCAGCTTGGATTGTTGAATGATGATCAGCTTGCGCAGCTTACGCGTTACGCGCGATCGATCATTTTCAACCATCGCGAGATTGAAGTCGGCGCCGTAAGAACCTGTTTCAAATTCTAACAGTACCGCGCGCGTCAGCAAGCGGCAGCCTTCACAGATCATCCGCTTGCTGACGCGCGCGGTACTGTTCCATTTAGAACATGAATGCAATCACAAATTCGACTGCAACGCAGCCTGCGCCGCGCACGGCTTTACGCTGTAACGCGCTCGTCAAAAAGTATGGTGAGGTGACCGCGGTCAGCGGCCTCGATCTGGAAGTCCGCGCGGGCGAATGTTTCGGCTTGCTCGGACCGAACGGCGCGGGCAAGACGACGACGGTTGAGATCTTCGAGGGGCTGACAAACGCCGATAGCGGCGATGTCGAACTGCTCGGGATGCGCTGGGGCGCGGGCAATGACCAGGCGCTGCGTGAGCGCATCGGCGTGGCGTTGCAGCAGACCGAACTGGCCGACAAACTCAGCGTCGAAGAGACCGTGAGGCTCTTTCGCAGCTTTTATGCTCGCGGCGGCGACGTTGATCACATCATCCGTTTGGTCTCGCTCGAAGAGAAGCGCAAGGCGCGAGTCGGCAAACTGTCGGGTGGGCAAAAACAGCGGCTGGCCGTCGCATGCGCGCTGGTGGGCGCGCCTGACCTGCTCTTCCTGGACGAGCCGACGACAGGATTGGATCCGCAGGCGCGCCTGCAACTATGGGGCGTGGTCGAAAAGTTCCGCGCAGACGGAGGCACGATCCTGCTGACAACGCACTATATGGAAGAAGCCGCGCGGCTGTGCGACCGTGTAGCCATTATGGACCACGGGCGTGTAATCGCGCTTGGCGCGCCAGGGGAGCTGGTCGCCTCACTCGGCGCGGATCAGATCATAGAGTTCAGCGTCACAAGCGAAGCGGGAGAGCTTCAGGAAGCGCCACTTCGGCGTCTGCCCGGCGTGACCGGAATGCGCGCGAAGGAGGCCACGGAAGCTAACGGTGTAAGCTACCTGTTGACCGTCTCCGAGATCGGCGTGGCGTTGCCTGCATTGCTGGCCGAGTTGGAAGGAGAGAACGTCAAACTCGATCAACTCACGACTCACCAGGCGACGCTCGAAGACGTATTTGTTAATTTGACTGGGAGGATGTTACGCGATGGCTGAAGCAGACCAGAACCTGTTAACCGATGTCGTAACCGGCTCGCTGCCGGAATCGAAAAACCTGGGCAAGCGGACGCATCCGCTCGTCGAGTTGACGCTGGCGCGAGTGCGCGAATTCGCGCGCCAGCCCGAAGCCGTCTTCTGGGTATTCGGCTTCCCGTTGCTGCTGGCCTTCGCGCTCGGCATAGCGTTTCGCAACACAGCGCCTGAAAGGCTGCCGGTCGCGATCGAAAGCGGCGCGGCAAACACCGCCGAAACCGCAGCGGCCATCTCGCGCTCCGCCGATCTGCAGGCGGTCGTGATGTCGCCCGCCGAAGCCGCGCAGTCATTGCGCACCGGCAAAGTCGCGCTGGTCGTGCGCTCCGAAACCGCCGCGAGCAGAGGCTTTTCGCCGGGATTCGATTACCGCTTCGATCCGGCCAGACCTGAAAGCCGTATCGCGCGTCTGGCGGTTGACGACGCGTTGCAGCGCGCGGCGGGACGCAAGGATGCGGCCGCGGTCCGCGAACAGACTTTCACCGAGCCGGGCGCGCGATACATTGATTTTCTGATTCCGGGGTTGATCGGATTGAACCTGATGGGCAGTGGGATGTGGGGGCTTGGCTTCGTCATCGTGCAAGCGCGCACACAGAAGCTGCTTAAGCGATTGGCTGCGACGCCGATGAAACGGTGGCATTTCCTGTTGTCGTTCATGCTCTCGCGACTGGTCTTTCTGATCCTGGAGGTCGCGGCCATACTAGCCTTCGCCTATTTCGTTTTCAGCGTGAAGATCCACGGCTCGCTGCTGAGCTTTATGCTGATCTCGCTGATCGGGTCGCTCGCATTCGCCGGGATAGGATTGCTTGTCGCGGCGCGGCCGCGAACGATCGAAGGCGTGTCGGGGCTGATGAACCTGGCGATGCTGCCGATGTGGCTGCTGTCGGGGAGTTTCTTTTCGGCTTCGCGGTTCCCGGATTTTCTTCAACCGCTCATCAAAATCTTGCCGCTGACCGCGCTCAACGACGCGTTACGCGCAGTGATGAACGATGGCGCTTCGCTCGGGGCCAGCGCCACTGGCATCGCAATTCTTTCAGCTTGGGGGCTAGTCAGTTTCGTGGTTGCGCTGAAAATTTTCCGCTGGCAATGATCGGCTATACCGTGAACAGGAATTTGTACCCGTGCCCGGTTATGAACTCTGAAATTCGCAAACTCTTTCCCGTTACTCAGAACTACGTTTACCTCAATCACGCGGCGGTCTGCCCGATTTCGATTCCTGTTTACGAACGGATCGAGCGGCACATGCGCGACCTGTTGGAGAACGGCGCGGTCCATTTCCGCGAATGGTTCGCGGCGGTTAAACGCACGCGCGAGTTGGCGGCGCAGTTGATCAACGCCAGCCCGGATGAAATAGCGTTCGCGCCCAACACGTCGGCGGGATTGGCGATGATCGCGAACGGCGTTGACTGGCGCGCGGGCGACAACATCGTCACCGCCGATTGCGAATTTCCGGCCAACGTCATCCCGTGGATGCGGATCAAGCGCGAATTCGGCGTCGAAGTAAAAATGGCGCGCGAACGCGACTGCCGTTTGGAGACTGAGGAGATTCTGAATCTGATTGACGACCGCACGCGCGTCGTCGCTTTGAGCTTCGTTGAATTCGCCAGCGGTTTTCGCAACGACCTTGCCACGATTGGCCGTTATTGCCGCGAGCGCGACGTCCTGTTCGTTGTTGACGCGATTCAGGGTCTGGGCGCGCTCAAACTCGATGTCGAGGTGTGCGCGATAGACGCGCTCTCAGCCGACGCTCACAAGTATCTGCTCGGCCCTGAAGGCGTGGCGATGTTTTACATCTCACGCCGCGCGATGGGGCGCGTGAAACCGACTCTGGTCGGATGGCTCTCGGTAAGTAACCCTGAAGATTATTTGAACTATGATCAACCTTACGCGCCCAATGCGAAACGATTCGAGTCCGGCGCGTTGAACACCGCAGGCGTGGCCGGTTTGGGAGCGGCGATCGAGTTGTTCCTGCGAGTCGGCGTCGAGAAGATCGAAAGCTATCTGCTCGATCTCGGCGACTACCTCTGCGAGCGATTGTTGGATCGCGGCTATCACGTGGCCAGTTCGCGCAGGGCGCGGGAAAAATCGGCAGTCATCTGCTGTCGTCACGAAAAATATTCGGCCCATGAACTCTATCATCTTCTGAACGACCGGCGTATCATCACTACGCCCCGATTGGGCCGGCTGCGCGTCTCACCCCATTTTTACAACACACGGGAAGAGATTGACCGATTGATTGAAATTTTGCCGGCCTGAACCGATTCTCAGCAGGGGCCAAATCGCCATCACTGGCGCAGCCGTTTGCGCCCGAACCGGACATCCGCAGCGCAACAAGGAGAACACTCGAATGGACAAAGAGACCACCATTCTTATCATCGCTCAAAACGGGCTTAAGACAGCAGCTACTCTGTTCAACTCCAAATCCGCCAGACTGGAAAAACAGGCGGAAAAGGCTACCGATTCGGCGACTAAAAGCAAACTGACCAAGAAAGCCGCCAAAGCCAAAAAACTGGCTTCAATCTTGATGGCGGCGGACGAGGGCATTGTCGCCTACATGCGCGACACAGAGTCCGAAGAATAACCGAGGTTGAAATCACGCCCGCGAGGCGCAGGGAAGTTCGTAATGTCTGACCGCGCGCCTTCGTCTGCGCCTTGCGGTTTTTGCCGTGGTTGAATCCGCGCTATTATCCGGCGGAATACTCAACGCGTCGCATAGAGAGAGGAAAGAGGAAAGATGAATGACGTCCCTCCGCCGGTCAATCAGCAAAACGCCGGCAAACGTTCGCGCGCGAAATGGATCATTCTTGTTGTCCTTGCGCTCGGACTCGCCTGGCTCGGTTATGACCTTTACGGCCCGCGATCGTCGAAGCTGCGCGATTTCGATCCAAATGAGGTCGCGCGTCTCGAAACGGATATGTGGCGTTCGTATTACGCCAAAGAGCGTCTCAAGCTCTTCACTCAACTGGCCGAACTGATGCGCTCGCAATATCACATGCCTTTGGCCACGTCGAACGCCGTGGCGTACCAGGCCGCCAAAGCCGCCTTCGTCTTCAAAGACGGCAAGACGCGCGCGGATTACGAAAAAGCTCTGCCGAACCTCGTCAAGTTTTATCAGGCCATTCGTGAGGGGAGCGACACGCCGTTCGATGTCGAAAAAGCGGCGAAGCTGGAGTTGGAGTGGTGGATCGTACACCGCCAGCGCGCGCGCCACGAACCGGGAGATTTGGACCGCGCACTGGCCGAATTGCCGGCGGAGATTTACCAGGCGCCGGTCGAGAAGATGATGGAGCACGCGAGGCTGCGCGCCGAAGCGATGATGATCCGCGACAAGCAGGCCGAAGCGCGCGGCGTGACCGAAGAGGATTGGAAGAAGATCGAAGAGTTGTTGCGCGCGTCGTGGCAATCGTTGTGGAAGGCGGTCAACTCGTGATCCGTAAGAGACGCCATTTTTCTGTCCGCCATTTTTCTCTAAGGGCTTCTCAGTCAGTTCCTCGGCGAACCGGACGCCTCACTATACATTCGTGCGATTACGTACCGACAGTGTGAACGGCAGCGGTCTATATTCCATTTTAGGAGAGTCTATATGGCAATTGAAATGAAGTTTGAGGCTCTCGGTCAGATTGCCCTTGCTAGGGGGCAGACCGTGAATATCGGCTGGGAGCTTTTTGAAGGCGAGTTTCCGCCTTTGGTGAATCACTCAAATATAGTTGGCTTCGACGACGGAAGGCATAAAGTCCAGCTTGGCCCTATGGAACACGAGTCGAAATCAGTTAACGGTATCCATTCGTTCCGCTATAACGTAACGAACACCAGCACTGGCCCTGCGGTCATACATCTGCCGCAGAGCTACATTTTCTTCACGGTGAGATAAAGACGATGAAAATTCAGGTAATACATGACAAAGCGGGGAAGATTCACTGCATTTTCGCTCCTGTCGAAGGGAGGAGACGAGGCTACATCTCATCACCGGATACTAATATGACGGTCGTCGAAGTCGAAGCTCCGAAAAGCTTATCGTCATTGAGGGCTGATCAAAACGAAGACATCGCCGCCGCTCTTGATTCGTTGATGCGAGACTTCGTGGTTGAATCGGGGTCCCTAGCCCGGATTTCTCATTAGCCTTGAGGCTGTTTCGCTATAAGCCTTTTTTGCGCTATGGTTTGGAGCGAAAAAAGGCGCTGTTTGAAAAATACAGTCTGTTTTTCTAAGGCAAAGCCCTCAAACG
>Ga0187894_10002163_pt1 | contig 23862 bp, 15 predicted proteins | sample GBC1701081metaG_FD_136650 | JGI IMG/M metagenome (GOLD analysis project Ga0187894, IMG submission 136650) | White microbial mat communities from a lava cave in the Kipuka Kanohina Cave System on the Island of Hawaii, USA - GBC170108-1 metaG ... | reverse complement strand
TGATTTTGACTCCGTGACGCAATCAACGAGTTCAACTACGCCAATGATTACGCCTCTGGGCAGGTCTTCATACGCAGGCAGTTCTTTGCGCCAGCGACGCGGCAAGAGCTCTTTGGACTCTTCGTATTCGCTTCGGGTCAGGTTTTTGGAAGCGTGTATCGCAACAGTGCCGCGGATGTGGGTTAGCCACGAGCGATTCTCGATATTTTTCCCGGCGTGGATGATCGCCCAGGCCCAGACTGGTTTTGCTGTAATTGCTTTCAAAATGTGAACCATCCTTTTGAATGTCAAAGGTTCGTCAGACGCTACTTCGCGCGACATATCCGTTTACTTTACGCCACCTATCCACCTCATCATCCAAATTCAAAACCGGCAGATACCATTGGGACACCTGGAAGCAGGCGGGGCCGGTGACAAAGGGTTCGGACTGGCTGCCGTTTTGAAGATTTACCGTTGATCCCCAGGGAACACTTCCAAGACGAGCAAGGTCAACTCTATTCCCAATTGGAATGTACTTTAAACCCCTCGACAACGCAGCTATCGCAGTCTTCGGTGCCTCTACATTCATTTCAAGCGGATCGCCGCCGGGCCATTCGATGATCTCCAAATTCAGCCCGCGCTTCTTTGCTTCGCGCAGTACCAGCCTCGCCACCTTAGAACGATGACACCTGGCGGGAATCTGGCAAGCGCAGAAGAAGATGACACGGCGGCGGTCTTCGGCGCTCTTGATCGCCAAATCGAGCAGGTCGGCGGCGGCCTTCGGATTGGCGATTTCAATCCCACCTGCTCCATCCGCGACTGCTTGATTGCCCAAATCCTTCAACCAAACATATCTTTCTGCTCTGACAATCTTTTCGAAGGCGTTCCCGTTGAACCCTTTGGCTCTGACACTCCGCCTGATCCGAATGTCGGCGAAGATCGGAGAGCCATATCCGCGAGCTGATTCAATGGCGTCCGTTGCTTCGACAAACTTCTTTACTGAGTTGCCCCAGCCCCAATAGCCCCAACTGAACAGCGTGATTCGTTTCATCTTTTGATTCGACTCGTCAAGAGCGGCTTCTCGTAAGATCAAGTTGTGACTGCGTTTGTCAAAGCGTACAACGATCCGATCCTGTTCGAACACCAGAATTATTGATCGTGAACACCAGAAATATCTTCGCGAACGCCATTATTGTGATCATGAACACCTGACCTTCCTCGCCCGGGCTTGCTGACAAATCTCACGGTTTCAGATAAGGGATGCTTTAGGAAATGCTCGTTAAGCAAGTCTTCGACGCGGCTCGAACGGATTTTCTTGGCATAGCGGTAAACCTCGGAACCATCACGCCAGCCGATTTCATATCTATGCGTACGCGCTTTGTGTGTTTGCAACATGGCCAGGGCTTCTGAGGAGAAAATGCCGGATGTCCAGAATTCAAAACTCACTTCATTACCACGATAGATTTCTTGATTTTGTAGCCATTCGTAAACGCGTGGGATTGTTTTAGTGAGCCATTTTTCAACTTCATTTTTAGATACCTCATTCGTCGGGGCAATTCCTTTGCACTCATAAGCGCATATTTTTTGCCTTCCCTTCACACTGAGTACATCTATGTCAGCTTTGTCGCCTTTGCTGGTGACAGCGAGGATGCCTATAGTCACAGAAGTTCCCTCGCACTCACGAACACAATGGGCCACAAGCAGTTCAAACAATGGCCCGCGAAGGTTTCCCGCAGCGCCTTCGATCTTACTTAGTTTCGAAAACAGTTCACCTATGATCTCCGGTTGCGTTTCTGCCTTTGTTGCGGCATTTCCCAGCACTTCTATTAAATTCTGGAGCGCTTCTGCTATCTCTGATCCGAAAAAGTTTTCCGGCGTTGTCAAAATAAGGCCTGCTTTGCGACCGGCCCTTAATGCTTCGCGGGTGAAACCAGATGCAATTAGCATCGGCAAGAATGGACGGTTCTTGCCGCGACTCGAAATGCTTACACATTTGCGCAGGAAATAGCTGATACTTGCCTCGTCAAGGCGGTCTGCGAGAGATACATCGGCTGTCACAAATCCGGGAGTCGCGCCGGCCCCATTCCTTTCTGAGAGCGGTAACAGATAAGATGGGGCAGTGAGATCCCAGCGAACATGCGCGAAATCCGGTGTTGATTCTGGTGTCCGGACCTTGACCTTCTCGAAACTGGCTAACCCGTTCTTCTTGACCCAATTTTGTAACCCAAGGAGCAATATGTCTTCCGCTATCAATCGTGCCCTTACACGCATATATGGATCGGGTGCGAATGGCGCTAATGATCCCAATCTGACGCATTCGCCGATGTCGAATACATGCGCTCGCTTGAGCAAGCCAACTTTCAACAGGTTGTTCAGTACTTGGTCTGGGCTGAGTTGTCCCTTTAGCCCGTGAGGTAGTCCACTGACCCGAGGGAAATGCGCTACAGGAATGACACCGCCATAACCTTCGAGTGCGCGTAACGCCACACCATATATCGAGCCGGTAGAATCGAAAGCTGCCAAGAGCCCCTTCAAAAACTTTTCAGATCGGAACTGACCGTCGAGATAAAGGAAGCGCCGATTATGTGGAAATCGAATATCCTGTAGACGTTTAATCGGCGCCCGCGCTCGCTGAATTACCTTCCGCGCCGCAACGTCTGAAAAGCCGAGTTTTTGCAACTCTTTTCCAATATCAGAAGAGAGACTTGGGCCAAGGCTCGTCAGTAATTGAATGATCTCGTTAGCGGATGCCATAATTTAAAAGGGTTGTCACACTACTCTATTTATACAACATTTCAAATTATCAAAATCCTGCCCTTTGTAACCTGCTGAATGCTAAAGGATTGCAGGCCCCACGTAGCACAGAGATGTCACAGGTTACCTTGCCACCTCACAATGTGACGCCACGCAGGTGCTTGTTGGCAGCCAGAGCGCACCGCAGGCGCCTATCTGTCCTCGAATAGGCAAGCCACAAGCTGACCAGTTGCCCTAAGCCCTTCAAAGTATCCAACTAGCCGTTCAACGAACGGCTGGTATCTCACAATCACCCCGGCTTCGATGTTGCGATGACGAGCCGCCTCAGTGAGATTCGCAGAGGTCACCAGTGCGATGCGTCGGTCTACAATGACGCATTTGGCGTGTAAGCTCGATCTTTGTTCCCATTCTTCCGAAAGAGAACGAGGGTCATAAAACACTTCCGGCAGCGGTTGCCAAGGCCAGTGCTTCTCCTTGAATTCCTTACCAAACCGGCGGACGATTTCATTGGGCAGTGAGGAGTCTGTATATTTCCGAGGTATATCCAGGAAGAAAGCGACTCGAAGAGACGGCGATTCATTTACTTTGGCTGCAAGACGTTCGAAGAGGCGTTGGCCTTGATGAATCGCATAGCTCACAAGAAGAACTTCCGAGGTGGCCTGCTCAATGAGCGTGTGCACGACGGCCGCCGTATCGGCAGTCGGAATTCCCGGCACATCGGGGCCTGACAGGACCAAGTCAAATAGAGACGCCGGGACAGGGTTATTTTCACGGGCTTTGGCTACAGCCTCAACGAGCAGGGCGATTTGTGTCGGCGTCATTCCGTTTTGCTGTAATTCCTCCAGGCAGGTTTTCAGTTCGGCTGCCTGTGCGCCAGCTATCTGTTGCAGCGTGTACCTTGTGATCCCTGAAGAGAGAGGTCCCTCGCGCAGCGATGCCGCGAGAGAACGAAGTGACAACGTTGGCAGTTTGTGCAGTGCGTCAGTCATCAGAACACCGCATCGAAGAACTCTGCCCCCAAGCCTTCAATCGTCTGAACGACCAAGGAGCGATCTAGAAAGTTGTTAGCCTGTTCGCAGGAGGTTTCGGCAATGAGCAAACATCCATGACAGGCGCTTCCAAGTAACGGTTGCTGGTCGTGTTGTATCGGGCTGTGATGAGCGCATATTGGGTCATTCGAGCAGAGTCTTCCGCGCTCCAGAGCCATCAGCATATAGCGTTTGATCTCCCGGCCGGCTTGAACGAGGCCTCCAAGCGTGCCTTCGGCGTCTGACGAGCCTGTGTAGATCAATATGCCGTAGCGTCCGGGAGCGGCGTAGACTCGCTCACGAAGCGACGACGCGGGGTAACCACAGTCGAGCGAGATGACCGTGAGCAGCAAATGGGATAGTGAATGCAAGAGGTAATAGGGCAATCCTGTGAAGTCGCGCTGGACCCCTTTTTCATCTTTCCATTTTTGATACCCCGTAGAAAGCTGAATCCCACGATCTTTCACCCGAGGCTTTTTGAGCCAATTGTCAATCGTGGTCGCATTAAAGAGGAGGAAAATGCCTTCTCCGCGATTCTCCACCGCCGGGACCCAGGTCATATCGTTCGCGAGAGGCGCCCGTTCCACTTCGAGCGATAATTCACCTTCAATATCCGGCCCGGCCGCCTCAAAGCGAGTGAAGCCGACCTGAGCGATAACTTCACGCAGCCGATGAACAAGCACTACGCGTTTGATAGATTGCATCCAGGGCGCTTCCCAATTTGTGGGCGGAAGCGATCTGGCAAAAAAGTAACCGTCGGGAACATCCGAGCCGATTTCTTGCTGGGCTTCCGCTAGCGCTTCAAACTCGACTTCCTTGACGGTGCGGTCTGCCGCGTCGGCGCCTTCTGTGTGCAAGCGGCTGATCGCTGCTAAAACTTCATCATCGGGAATTCCTTGTAGCTTCGCAGCGACTGTTGGTTTGCGCCTCATCTTAACGAGGTCTTCCGGCCCCTCTACATCAACCAAGAAATCCTCCCAGAGCGACCTAACCGCATCGTCAACCGGCCGCCGTGTGTCGGGAATTGAGATGACGGACATTTGTTGAGCAAAGTAAGCGTTACTGGCGCTCCGGATGAGCAAGCGGTTCAATTCCCCGCATGACTCTCTGGTTCCGGCGCCAAGCCACGGTCTGGAGCCGTTACACGAACCCAATGCGCGTAGTTCCGTACGCGCGGCTTGACTCATTGCTCTCTCAGCGCCGCAATCGCACACGATCCAGATTTCGTCCAAATCCCCACTCGTGCCCCGCTCTTCGATCCACAGATTTCGAGGGCATCCGGTGGCGGCTCCGTGTACAAAGGATTTCCAGTCAATGTCGCCCACATGCCCTCTACGACAGGCTCGAACGAATCGCACGGAAACTACAGCGTGCTTCTTTCGGTCTTCATCCGTGAACTTCATGCCATCCAGATTGTTCAAATGAACCAGCCTGCGCCGGCGAAAGCCTTGACGGGTAATCTGCGCGTTCTGAACGATGAACCATTCAGGGAAGCGCCACACAACCACGTCCGGTTGGAACCCATGATCCTGGTTAGCAGACGGCGGAGGCGTGCGCAAAGTCAACGTTTCCACGTCTAAAAGCACCCGAAGTTTCGCCACCAATCTTGGCTCTTCAACTATGGGAATCTGGCTACGGTCGTAATGCCAATGGTCCAACCCGCTGATGATCACCGAGGCCTCCGGCAAATCCAGCATCGCGCCGGGGCCAAAAGTCGTGACGATCTGGCTCGATCTCAATTGGTCCTTGCTCATTTGCGCTCCTTCCAGTCGTTCAAATTCCTCACCGTAAGGTCAACGGTCGGTTCTACGTCGCGCATGGACCTGTTTGCGCGGAAACGCCTCCGAACCTCAGCCAGTTGCAGCAGCTCGGGATCCAGAAAATCGTAAAGCAGGCGGGCGGCGCTGCCGTCCTCCCACTGCTGGTACTTCAGAGCCGTGGTCGTCTGGCGCAGCTCTTCGGCGATGTTGAGCCAGTCATCCAACAGGCTGTTGCAACGCGCGAGCACACTGTCGCGCAGGCGCTGCGCCTGATCTGGGTCGGACGGCGGTTGGTGGTTCGCCGCTCTTTCAGCGAATCGCTCGGTGAACGAGGCCAGCGCCCCGCGCGCCGAGAGAATTGCTGTCGCACCGAGCGATGGAGTAAGTTCACTCAGACCAAGCCGGCATAGTCCTACCAACGCCGCCGGCAGGGCGCGGTCGAGAGCTCTGGGTGAAAATGGGGTAACGCTCGTTGCTTCAACCCCGCGATAGAAAGAGGCGTGATAGTTTTCAAAACGTTCGTAATGAGATCGGTCGCGGGGTTTATGCACGTTGAGCAAGGTCACGATCAGGCCCGGACGTTGAGAGTCACGTCCGACGCGGCTCGTGGCCTGAATGTATTCGGCGCTCAACTTTGGTTGACCCAACACGATCATCAAGCCAAGGCGGATGATGTCCAGACCGACTGAGATCATGTTCGTTGCGAGCGCGACGTCCACGCGCTCATCTTCGTGGAAACGCAACGCCAGACGCCGCTTGGCCGCTGCGACCTCATTCGTCGGTACCCGTGAAGTTAATTCGAGAACTTCATAGCTGATATTCCGTTTTGTAAAGAGCCGGTCTTCCGGGTCACGCCGCCGCCGCCGCGAATACTGGCCGAGACGTGTCCGCACTTCATCCTCGATGATGCGCCGGCTGCCTCCAAGCTCGCGCAAGCTGTTGAAATATCCAACCAACGTCATGTAAGGGTCGGCCGGGTTCGTTGTATTCTTCTTGCCGCCTTCCCGTTCATAGGCGACCTGTGCCGCGCCGAGCAGCGCGAGGGAGGAACGCAGCAAGACAACTTTCAGACTCCGTCCTTGCGCCGCCACACCAACGTACAACCTCGCGGGCATTTCGCTAGATGGTCGCGTTATCGCAAAGAATGAATCGCGCCGATCCGGCCCCGGCGGCGGGAACACGGTGATCGAAGGCCGATCAAACAGCGAACGAATCTGTTTGTCCGCCCGCCGCACTGTGGCAGTGCTTGCAATGATCTTCGGGCGAACTTTGCGCCCATCAATTTCACGTTCGGCTAATGCATCGATCGCAGTTTCATAAACTCCGGCAATCGTGCCCAACGGGCCTGAGATCAGGTGAAGCTCGTCTTGGATAATCAAATCCGGAGGCGGCAGCGGCCCGCCGTCCAGCGGACTACCGGTGTCGGAGGCGCAAGGTCCGTAGAAACCGTTCTTATCGTATCTGTCAACCAGTCCGAACAATGTTCCAGTCTCGCCAGTCCAGGGTAGCGCGGCAAACTTGTCCACGGTCGCGATCAGGAACGCCGGTAAGCGCCGGTAGATCGGCTCATCCACGGCTAAAATCGGCAGCGACCGATCACCAGTAAATTCACAGTTGTGGTTCGCGCAATGCACGCGGAGGTCAATTGGGTTATCAACCGTCGGGACGAGCCGGAATGAATTGTGATTGAACTTCGTCCCGCACCATGGACAGTTCTCAATGGGAATCGGGGAAGGCTTGCGGTCATCGCTCTGAAACTGTGTGGTCTTGACATAGGCGGTAAGTTCTCGGGCTGGGCCTTTGTAGCCGCGTTTCCCCATGCGATTCGGAGTGGCTGCTGAACCGACCCACAGTCCGATCTCAAAAGGCCAATCGCCAAGTTTTGCCGTGTCCCCCTCGCGTTCGAGTTCCAGCGCGCATATCAGCGTGGCCGCACGCCCTAACTGATCGAGCGTCAACAGCCGCAGCGTGTATCTCATTAACACGCTTACCCCGGCAGCACGAATACCTGGGTTGCGCAACCGCCGAAGCGCCAGCGTGAACGCGGCGAGTCCTAAATATGCCTCGGTCTTGCCGCCGCCGGTAGGGAAAAAAAGCAGGTCCACTCTTTCGCGATCCGAATGCTTCGGGTCAACGATGCTGCGCAGCGTCATCAGAAAGAAGGCTATTTGGAAGGGTCGCCAGCGCGGAGGATCTACCGCCGCCGGGTCAGTCTGCCGTTGGACGGCTTCGCGCTGCCTGGCAGCCCTGGCCATGGCGCCGTTGGCGAGGCGAAAGGCTTCGAGCACCTGCGGGTCTGCGAGCAGTTCGATGCCCTTTTCGATGCGTGACGCCACATAATCAGCCTCTACCAACAGTTCATTGATTGTTTCTACCCGCTGTGGATCAATTCCTACATACTTCTGCCGCTCGACATCAATCCAAGCCCGGTAGTGGCCAACCAGAGGACTTAGCATCGCTGCGGCCTCCGCGCCGCTGCTAAGCGCGCTCAGCGCTTCCATTTTGAGTTCGACATCCGGAATGGGAGCGGGGGCGACCCATTCGACTTCCGCCGTCGGGATCCAAGTTGTTCTTACCACGAAACACGAGTGGTCTGGCCCTTTCTCCGCGGTAGCCGATACGCCGTGACCAACTGCGTACTCGAACACATCGCGGTATTGCAGGTCAGCCACCCGTTCATCCCAATCCGTTTCGTCAGACATGCAGGCGCGCAGGTCTGACCGCGCGATAAATGATCTGACCGATTTAAGTCGCAACTCGGTTTGGAAGACAAACGACCGATACGCGTGCTTTTCATCCGGACGGCGACGGTTGACGAGAAAGACTGAAACTGAACGCGTGCCCGCCGGTAAGCGATTCGCGCCAAGCGCCGTCGCGGAGACTGTCCGAATCGTGGCGAAGAGCGTCAGTCCGTTGCTGTTTGGCACTGATATTTCTAGCGACTTTTGAGAGGCGTTCGACAGTGGAATAGAGACCAGTTCTTCTCGCGGTATGCGCCGGTAACCACGTAATGGCTTGCCTACGGCGTTTCCATCATCACCGCTTTCGGCATCATGCTCACTTCCGGTCGGCTTATCCTCGCTCGTTGTTGAGTCGGATTCGTGGTTGGCTTCCTCGGGTAATGGCCCGGTTTTACCGCCTTCGTGAATGTAATCTCCCCATGAGACCAGTGTCGTCAACTCTGACACTTCAGGATCAATCAGTACGCTCAGCCCCATTGACGAAGGTAGGAATTTGCGGCGCGCAGCGGTCTGGTCAGGGGCGGTTGCGTCGTCAGAGCCGTCTCCTCCGCCCGCGGAATCAATTTCGTCGTTGGCTGTCTCGTCGGTTCGTTGTTCTACCGGCGCGTCGGAAGGGACAAGAAAACCAGTCAGATACCAGCGGGTCGGCGATTCAGGCAACAATTCGTTGGCGAAGGCGTGATCGTTCGATGGGCCGACAAGGTCTAGGCGCAGCGCCTCGACAAGCTCGCTGCGGACAGATGCTGAATTACCGCTAGTGTCTGGAGTGGCTGTGGTCATCAAAAGTACCCTCCTTAATGCAGATCAGGCTTACTTAAACTCAAATCCAGTTTGGTTAGCAGGGGCGCCGGAGCGTGAACTCCCTTTTCGACTCCTGCGTTGGGCTGTTTTGGTCTCTTGTGCGGCGGCGGCTTCCCCGGCCAATCGCTCCTCTTCGGCGCGTTCGGCGTTCAGGGCCAGCAGGCGGGCCAGCGCTTCATCTCGGATTTCATCGGGCCAGCGGTAACGCCAAGGCTTTTTGCGGCGGCGCGGGCCTTCGTTTTCATCCTCTTCGTCTTCGTAATCGAGCAGGAATTCGCACCTGGCTTGCGCGGCCAGGTCGTGCCAGCCTAAGCTTCCAGCACTGCGCAATCCATTGCCTCGTGCAGTTCGCGCAGGCGCAGGAGGTCAGGCTGGCGTTCGTCGGGGTCGTGAAAGCGATTGTAGGTTTTGGTCAGCCCTTCGTTGTTGCGAACCATCAGCGCGGCGCGGAATTCATAATAATCGAATCCGGCCTGTTCTAGCGCGGCGTTTGATTCAAACTCGTTTGGGAACGGAAAAGTCTCAAAGCAGTCGCTGGGCGTGTATTGAAGATCGTCTTTTAGGGTTGAACTGAAAAACACCGCCCAAACTTCATGTAGTCGGGATTGGAGAATTGTGAAAGCGGCAACCCTTTCAAACGGAAAAACCACAGTCTTTTCGTTCATCACTACTTTGCTAGGCAGAAAGGTGAAGGCGAAGGCATTGCCAATGCGAGAGCGCACAACAACGCGACTGAGGTCAGCCATGGCCTCCTGCAACTCGCCGCGTGTACGTAAAAAGTTCCACCAGCGTTGCTGTCCTTGTCTGTCCTTTTGCCTCAGTCGTTCTGGCTTCACCTTTTCGTCCACGATCTTTAACAAACTAGGCCAGTCCGCTGCCACAGGCTCTGGATAATCAAGAGGAACAACCCCTTGTCGAAGCATATCCTCGCGTTCTCTCTCGCTTGCCTTTGCCCACCATATGCCTAGGTCAGCGCGCTTCTGAGGAAAATCGGCAAAATTGATAACATAGCGGCGATGTTCGTGTGTGGGACTGTCATTTACTTCTTCCCCTCCAATATATGGAAAGATGCGCTCGGCATTACGTGGGTCTTTGGCGATGAGCCGTTCCATCTCGGCCAACGAATTGGCGGCGCCGTCCGTGCTGTTACCGTCAAAGGTGAAGCCCATACCGAGCACGTAGCTGCCGATGAAGCTCTTGCCCGCATTGGTTTGAAGCGACGCCGGGTTTTCGTGTCCGCCTGCGTGGAAAAGATAGGCCGTGATGATTGGTACTGCGCGCCCATCGAGGTCAAACAAACCGGACGGCTTGCCTTTGGTGACGCTCACGACGCTGACCACCACCGCCGCCTGTCCCGGCCATTTGGCTCGCCTGCGCGCGGCGTAAATCGTGCCGCCGTGCGTGCAAATCCAGCGCAAGCCGGTCGAGCGGGTGTCGCCCTGACCAATGGTGTTAGTCGCAATCAAGCCAAAGCAGCCATCGCGCCGCAGCAGGTTGAACGAGCGGCGAAAGAAGTGCGCCACTAAATCGGAGTTGCCGTGCGATTCTTTGTGCAGAGCTTTCAACCAGTCCAGATAGCCTTCCCGATTGCCGTTGATCAGCGTATTTTTGCCCGCGAACGGCGGATTGCCCACGATGGCGTCAAAGCCCGGATTGTCGCGATCAAACACTTCCGGGAATTCGATCTCCCAATGAAACGGCGTCACCGGAAAGCTGCCACGGCGTAGCGATCCAACTTCTTCCTCAAACGAAATCGAAACATCTTTATACGATTCATCGAATCGCTTAAGCAGTAAGTCACGCTTCAGATTGCGCGCACGGTCTTTGTCAGCGGAAAAGAACGCAGCGATGACCAGATCACCGGCTTCGCGCACGGGGATCAGCGCTTCGTCCGCCAGTCCCAGCTTCTCGTGCTTGAGCAAGGGAGAAATTCCATCTCCGGCATCCAGAATCTGCTTGCGGAATTTCGAGGCCGCGACAATTCGCCGCTCGATCTTATCCTGCCCAAAAACGCGCTCGCCCATCGGCAGCCAGTGGAAATCCGCGATCTGTTTGCGCGTTAGCCCCACCAGCGAATCTCCAAAGCAAATGCTGTGATCTAGAAAGGTGAACGGATGGTCCTTGGCCAGCGTCGCCAACCACAGCGAGAGTTTGGCCAAGTCCACCGCCATCGGATTGCGGTCAACGCCGTAAAGACAACGCTGCGCGACCAGCCGCCGGGCCAGCAACTCTTCGGTTTCGTCGGCGGGCAGCGGCGGGCGGTCGCCGTGATGACGCCAGGCTTCAACCAACGCGTCGCCGAGTTGCCGGCAGGTTTCGACCAGGAACGCCGCCGAGCCTACGGCCAGATCGCAGACTTTGAGATCGAGGATTTGTTCCGGCGTCGGATGTTCGCCAAGGCGCTCAAGGATCGGCCGCAGCGTCGTGCGCACAATCGGTTCGGTGAACGAGCGCGGCGTGTAATGCGAACCGCTGCGGCGTCGTTCGTCGTTCGGTTGCAGCACCACGCCGCCCTGCGGAACGATTTGCGGCGTAGCGTTGCGAGCGATCTTGCGGTCGAGCGCGGCCAGCAGATCGTCAATCGTGGCGGCGGATTTGAGCGCCCGCTCCGCTTCGCCGGAGATTTCCTGGTCGGTACGTTCCTTCAGCCATTTGGGGCGATCGCTGGGTTTGGCAGCAAGCAGCGCTGTCAGGTTGATCACAGTTGGCGCGGCGACGCCGCCTTTCTTCGATTTACCTTTGATGGCGATAGAGGGCGCAGCGGCTACTTCCAGGCGGAAGCCCATCACGGTTTGGTAAACGCTGCCGATCTCTTCCACGTCTAGAGTGCGGTAAGAAAGCCGCTCGCCGTCTAGCATCAGGAGTTTTTCCAGCACGCGAAAGACCGTCCCGTCGCTGACCAGCGGCAATCGGGCTTCGGCCAGCGTGCGCCCTTCCAGAAAGGGGAACCGCGCCGGATCGAACAAATGGCCGTGGCGCGCGGGCATGTGCATTTGCGGATGGCGGCAGCCCTGATAAACCGCCCGGAACAGCGTCAACAACTGCGCCCACGCGCCGAAGCGGTGATCCATCGTGTCCGGGTACTGTTCGTTATCCTGCCGCAGCCGCTCGAACAGACCGTGAATCGAATAGTGGCGCACGTACAACTCGCTGGTCGGCGTCAGCCCGCGATCTTCGGCAAACAGCAGAAAGACCAATCGCATCAGCACCGTCAGCAACCCAGCATAAATGTCATCAGAACGCCGCTCAAGCACCGGGCGCAACAATTCACCGCTAGCTCGCTCATTTGCCCCCTGAAAACCACGCAGCATTTCGTACAGCGCATCAAGCACTTGCTGCGCCAGCTTGGTCGAAACTCTGCTCTGATAATCACGGCTACGCGCCAGCAGCGCCGGTAACCGGGCTTCGCTGGGCGCTGCGAGCAGACGATAGCGATCCAACAGCATGTGAAAGGCGGCGAGGATTGGCCGACCCGCCACTTCCGACATCTCTTTAACTGCGAAGGTGGCGCTGCCAGAATTTTCACCGCGTGGAGCGTACATCAGCCGCACGCGCTCGCCATTGCTGAGTAACCCGATGGGTACTTCGGTCTGGCGAAGCAAACGTTCGAACCTTTGGCTTGGAGAAGCATTCCAGTCGCTGTCATCCCGATTCTGTCGTGCGTCAAGATCAGTACCAAGCGGCAAGCTCTGCACCAGCAGGAGCCAGGGATTCGCCGGGTCTTTTGGCTTTGGGTCTTTGAACGCGAATGAAGGCGTCAGCGTCTCGCCAAGCTCGGACAGCGAGACAATGAGCGATTCAGGCAAAGGACGGCTTTCATCCAGCCCGTAAAGACAATCGCCAGGCCATTCGAGGAACTCGCGAGCGAACTTGGTAAAGTCCGCGATAGCCATTACGGGATCATCACCATCAAGTTCGATCTCCGTGGCGAAGGGCAAGAATCGTTCTTGCAACGGCAGCGTGTTACGATCAAGCAATACCTGCGCATCCACCAGCGCCGCTGGCGATACGACCAGGCCATCGGGCTGGATGTAGCCCAACCAGGCTTTGTGATCACGAATGGAATAATCAACAGGCATAACTCAACCGGTCACAGGCCACAAATAAGCGAGGCCGACAGGCTCAATCCGAAATGAAGTTACGTGATAAAAACCGCGCACCCGGTCTGGCTCACGGCGCAAATCGCCTTCGACATTCACCAACCACTTTTGCCAATAGCGGCGATTGGACTCAAGCTGGCGGCGTTCAGTGTCGTTGAAGTCCTGAAAATCGAGGGAAAGCTGGGCTGGCTCGGTTCTGCCCAATTCAATTTCCACGCGGCGCTTTTGATCTTCGAGCACCTTACGAATCGCATCCGCTTCGATCCGTCCGCGCTCCGCCAGTTTCGCTTCGGCGTCCTCTTTGGCTTCCTGTCCCCGTTGCTCCAAGTGTGGCAGCAATTCCTCAATGTCGCGCGGGATTGAACTCTGTAACCGTGCCGCGATCACCTCCGGGACTTTACCTTGCCCGTTGGGCAGAAAAGCCTCTTCAAGTAGATCAAGCGTTTTGGCCTCGGCCTCGCGGGCATACGGCGCGAGCGGCTTGTTCCGGTTCGCGGGTTCAATCCAGCGCGCTGTGAGCGTCAGTATCTCTTCGTGCAAACGCATTGCGCCCGGTCCATAGAGTGAAAGCCGCCCGATCAGAACGACACGCGGAATAGCATCCGATGTCTGCGTCAAACACGCGCGGGAGAGGTCGTGATGGATAAAACCCTGAGTCAGGAATCGGCCTAACAACCGCTGTGTTATGCGGTGCGATAGGTGAAGCTGAACGATGTCATCATCAATCCCTTCAGGCGCGTCAAAGACTACTGGACGAAGTGACGATTGTCGGCGCCATTGAAAATCGGGCTTGCCATCTTCCGGCGGAACTCGCAGCGTATCGAGTGTGCTCGCCCAGGTCGGATCTGCCCCGTGCCGCGTGTCGAGGTTCGGGAAAATATATCGCGCCGAACCGCCGTTCGGAGCAGGGGTCAGCTTCAGCGGCTCAGCGCCCAACAATTCGAGAGAACAGGAGAGGGCGTCACGGAATTGATCTGTGTCGAGGCCAATCCACTTACGCGCTGCATTGATGCGGTTCCGCAGAGAGTCAATCTGTTTGAGCAAATCGTCCTGCCTCTCACGCGATGCTTCGAGCTCCTCTTCCGCTGTGGCTCGCTTATTTGCGTCAATCTCAGCGCCGGCGATTTCGGCTTCGAGCTTTTCGATTTCATCATGGCGAATTCCTGCAGCGAGAAGAGACTGGGACAACCGGGATTCCAGAACCTGCGCTAGACTTCCCAGCTCCCGGCGAATTGTTTCGGTCTTACGCACCAACGCCTGCAGGATACGATCTTCTGGCCGCTGTGTATAAACAAAGTAATGGCAGTAAACGACGGGTGATGGCTGGAGCTTGCGATCAATACGGCCATTGCGCTGTTCGAGACGGCTGGGGTTCCAAGGCACGTCGAAATGAAAGACGTGATGACAATGAGCCTGAAGGTTGATCCCTTCGCGGGCGGCATCGGTGGCAATCAGAATGCGCACCGGATGTTCATCTGGTGGCAAGTTGAAAGCGCGTTTGATCACCTCGCGTTTATCGGGCGGCGTGGGCCCGTGGTAAACCTCAATGCGATGCTCGTCCAAATCTGTATCTGCAATGGCCGCTCGTAACATCTCTGCCAGATAACGGCGCGTGTCTTCATATTCGGTGAAGATCAACAGACGCAAGTCATTCCATTTCGCTCCAGTCTTGGGACTGGCATCACCCGGCAGAAACACACCCGGACACATATTCTGACGAATCCAGTCCACCAGATAACCCATACGCGCATCAGGTAAGGCGCGCCCTTCCTCGGCGACCTGCTGCATTTCATCGAGCAAGGCTCTTTCGCGCATAGTATCCGAGGTGGAACCAGTCCCCGCCGTCGCCGCCGTTACGCTCTCGACTTCATGGTCAACCAGGCTCTGTTGATCATCTTCCGGTAGTTGTGAGCGCTCGTCATCACTATCCAACCCTTCCAGCAATTCAATATGCAGCGCACGTCCACTGTCCGACGTTTCTCCGTTCTTTGCTGTTGCCAACTCCCCAGCCCAGATACGTTCCATAGTGCGCCGATGGACAGCAAGGGTTCGGGCAAAAGCTTCCACCGAGGAAAGAAGGCGTTGCTGCAAGTGAGAAATAAGCAACGCCGCTTCGGCTTGTTTGCGCTTGGTTGCGCCAGCCATCCGTGATTGTCGAACTTGGCGGTACTCATCCAGCAGTTTAGAGAGTTTCAGTTCGGGAGTGTCCGACGGCAGTCCAGAAAGGTCTATCTGGCATATCTCGCGTTTGGGGAAACCGCCCACGATCTGCCGCAGGTCCTCCTTGAGTCGCCGCACCATCACCCCTTCGAGGTTGCTCTTTAGCGCTTTGACGCCACGCGTGAACCGCTGATCATCTAGTAGCTCGAGCAGGGCGCTGAAGCTGTTTGAATGACCATTGTGCGGCGTGGCTGAAAGGAAAAGCCGATGCTCGAAACGGCGGGCGAGGTCGCGGATGGCTCGCGTAATCCGCGAGTCAATCGCATACCGAACCCCGCTGGATGGCGCGGCGTGATGGGCCTCATCGAAAACAAAAAGTGAACCGGGGCGAAAATTGTCCAGCCAATCTCGCAGCGGCCCGGTATAGTTCTCGTCAATCAGCAGCTTGTGGGAGATCAGGAAACGCGGGAAGGTAGTCCAGGGGTTGACCCCATATCCCCGCTCTTGGCGGACGCGTTCCAGATACGCGCGGTCGAGGATTTCAAACGTCAGCCCGAAACGGGCTTCCATCTCGTCCTTCCATTGCTGAAGCATTGAGGGCGGGCACGCCACTACGACCTCACGCACTCGTCGCCGCAAGAGCAATTCGCTGGCAATAAGTCCGGCTTCAATGGTTTTACCCAGACCAACGTCATCAGCGATAAACAGATTGACCCTGGGCAGCAGTAACGCTTTGCGCAATGGCTCAAGCTGGTAAGCGTCAATCCGAATGCCGGCGCGGAATGGAGCTTGAAAGAGTCGTGGATCGGTCGCCGTCACGCAGTTCCATCGCAATGTGTGCATGTATGCGCTGAAGAACCGCGGCGAATCAAAGCCCTTCTTGCCGATTGACTGCCAAACCTCACCATCAAGAATCTGGGCATCAAGTTCAATCTCCCAAATGACTTCGAGCTGTTGCCCCTGGGCATCATCATCCAAGCACGCCAAGCGCACTTGGGTTCCAACTCCGCCCAGGTGGTCAACCGCTTCGACCAAGTAAGTTCGCGTTCGAACACGCACAAGTTGGCCTGCTTCGGGAATCTTGTTGCTGACATTTGCGCTACTGGTCATCAGACGCTATTCCCCTTAAGACTCAGCTTACTCCCACTGGGGACTGGCCTATTAGTATCAGTACAACAGTGTTGGGAGTTCCTTCTCGGGAATCACGACATCGAAATGAGAGGCGTGGTACGAAGCCAATCGGCATTGAATTGGCCGAGAAGACAAGAAGGATACATCAACTGATTCTCCACAGAAAGCTGTTTTGATGAACCCAGGCCGCAAGCGCATCGTGAGGTTTCACATAATCCGGAACCGCGTGCGCATCATGGGACTTTTAAGCGATCACCACTCTCAACCGTGTGTGAGCCGTCTGATTCATTTTCGACTGCGGCTAGGGATCAAGCTGGTCTTCATTCTCGAAGGCCGGCCACAACGCAACGAAGCAATCGAGAACTTCAATGGTTGGTTCCAGGGGTTGCCGTTCTCGCAGCACTTAAGCGGCCCGGTGACTGTGCGCCGCGAGTTGCGTCACTTGATGCGGGGTGCAACAACCAACAAGTGCGCCAACAGACAGTCGTCAAATCATCCCAGAAAGGGCAACCCCTTCGGCGTGAGAGCGTCAGCCGCTAAATGTGATGCGTAACCTAAAATAAGCCCGGGTAACACCCCTGCAAGGAATTTGTGCAGGAGCGCCTGCAACTTCCACAAAATCTTTTCGAAGCCGTCCAATGCCGCATTCGCACGCGACTCGCATTCTTCGGCGCGACGAATCTGCTCATCCCTAAAGCGCCATGCCCATGACCCCGCTGGCGGCCCGGCCACGGCGACAAAACTCACGCTGTGGAAGAAAGAGCGATGATTAGGGTTCGTTGCCGGCTCAATCAGATCGGGGAGAAGAGACCCGGCAGCGCCGGATAAGCCAGCGCCGATCAACTCCGGCCAAGACGGTTTCTCTTCTTTTATCCATGAATAGATCGCGTAGCCGCCGACGCCAGCGGTGGCGCCCAGAATGGTATGTTGTTTTCGATTGGCCATAATGTTCTCCTGATGAAAGTAATATCACTGTTTGTAAACAGCCCTGACCAGTCTCTCTTGAGTGTCAATCAGGACCTCTGCTTCGTCACCAACTAATTTCTTGAGTTTGAGATTATTCAACTCGTGAAGTGACTGCGCTCGTTGTTTGTTGGTCGTCCAGTCCCTGATCTGGTGACCTTCGCCCATCAGCCTGAAATCCGGGTTGTCGATATTGCGATGGAAAAGATAGGTGAAATCAAGCGAGTGGCCTTTCAAGTCAGCGGGCCGCACAACGTCGGGCAGGAAATATTCTGACGGCAGCGTGTAGTCTGTGTGATACCAGCCTCTGTACTCGCAGTGATTCTTGTCTGCGACTGGCTTCGACAGTTTCACAGGGCATTCGGTCATGGGCAGTTCGTTGCGATCAGATGGGAGCGGAAGTAGCTCAGTCGCCCTTCCGGAGATCGCTTCTGACGCCATACCGATTGTCCGCATCGCCAGATCTAGCGCCTTTTCGAGTGAGTCAACCTTGGAAACAGGATAGCCTTCGTCAGGCGCGCCGGTGAGCGTATCGAGATCCTTCATCGCATTGGCAATCACCCCGGATTTCACTAGGTGCCCGACGGAGTTGACGGAGAAGGCCATTCCGCCGGGGATGCGATGGTCTTGCCACCACCGCCCGTCGCCCTGCGCGCAAAAATAATTGACGCCAGCCCGCCACTTCCATGTCGTCAGGCGTGATCCCGGTTTTTGCAGATAAATCTCGTCGAGATGAATGTGATCCATCTCGATCTCAGTCTCCAGGTATAGGTGGCAGAGCCGGCTCGCCAGCTCGCGCATTGCCGCGGACGGTTGCGCATAAGCGATCAGCGGGGAGACAGCCAGAATGATGAAACCGCTCTTCCGGCCTTCAAAGCCCTCACGCGTCCAATCCAGACGCGCTGTTTGAATCTTTTCCTTGATGACTTCATCGGGTTGTCGTAGGTCAGCCTCACTCAGAATGCAGTAGCTGATCGCGCCATGCTTGGCCGCAATGCGGCCGAAGAGGCAGGGCTGGAAACCCTGGAGCCATTTACTCAGAACCTCAATTGATGCGGCTTCGGTGACGTCAGGCGCGAAAAGCTTTTGGTTTGCGGCTTCAATATCAGGACTGAAGCCTACCGTCCGCCGCCAATCGTCAGGTTCGAGTTGTGACAATTGTTGGGCAATTATGTCTGCCATAGGGTTAAGCCTCATAAAGTGGGAGGATTGGCGCCGATCCGTTTTGTTCGATCTGACGCTCACGGCTGATCCGCACCGCCTCGCGTAGCGCCGTCAGTTTCTGTTGATCGCCGGAAATACAATTTAACAACTCTTCGTCGGAGCTCTGCTCGACGGCGTCAGTCGTAAATCGTCCGGACCTCAGGAGCCGTTGGTAGTCGCCGCGTGCGAGGCGACTGCCGGCCAGCGATGCCAGTTCGACGGCCGCGGCCGGGACGCCAACTTCGAGGCGCGTCAGCAGCCTGTTTACGCGCTCGCCGAGAACCAAGTCGGGATGGAGGATTTCGGCGACTCTGGCGACAATGGGCAGGAAGTCACAAGTCCTTGACTTGACGCTCCTGATCGGGCCGGCTGCGCCGTCGAGCCCGCCTCCGTGTCGCATCAGAGTGTTTTCGATCTCGGTCAGTGACTTATCCGTGATCCAGAGTAGACAGGCCACGGCCTTCTTAGCGCGCAGCGTGGGTTGAGTCCCCTCCTGGACGAATCGCTGAAGCGCGCTGAAGATACTGGGCGGAATATTCTGCTGCCGAATCTCGTTCATCCAGGTTTGCGGCTCCTTCTGTGTGCTCTTCTTGTTCATCGGGAAAAACTCGCGGTCCAGCTCCATTGTTAATTGCGTGGCGGTGATCAATGCCGGGTCGTTGATGCTCTCTGCGACGGCGGGACGTAGCGCCTGCACGAGGCGCACGATTGACTCGACTTCGACGCCGGCCTCGCCCGCGACTCTGCCCAATTCGGTGAGTCGGAAAGCGTCTCCACTGTCCGCTTCGACAAGTTGATGTTGGTGTAATGAGTGGAGCGCCTCCAGCAGTTCTGTCTGATTCCACTTCCATTGTGTGAACCTCTGCCGTTGCTGAAAAGCGCCGAAGCTCTCTTCAAGAAAACCGATGATATCTTCGGCCGTCATTCCCTGCCCGGAGCGTTGTGCGGCGGCGAGGACGCGAATGACCAAAGAGCGGTTGTCGGCGCCGTCTGTCAAAAAACGAGATGTAATGTCTTCGGGTTGGCCTGTGACATAAGTTGACCAGTAATAGTGTTCATCGTTCGCATTGGCAGCAATAATGTACGAAGTTCCGCGACTGGCCTGCCCGAGCCTGCCGGCGCGTCCAGCGATGTTTTTATACTCCGCGACTGAATACGGCTTTGAACCAGGGTGTTTCAGTCCAGCAATGACGACAGCTTCAGTCGGAGTGTTCACGCCCATCGCCAGTGTGGTCGTGGCGGCAAGGACCTTCAGCGGCGACGACCTGTCGCGGAAGTGTTCCTCAATGACTTGCCTCTCTTCTGTGTCCAAATCGGCGATGTGGAAACCGACGCCGCCATTGAGCGACTCGTGCAGTTTGCTGGAAGACAATGATGGGTCGCCAGTCCGCAGCTTGTCTAAAACGTCTCGCGCCGGAGGAAGCCCAAGATTCTCGCCGAGATAACTGGCGCACCCTCTGGCCTTACCTTTCGTATCGCGGAAGACGATGACGCTCTTTCCCTCTTTCACCAACCTACGCGCCAGCGGGATGATCCAATCCTGACTCGATCCCTTACGATATTCAGGGATGATGAAGGACTTGATAATCTGTTCCTCACCCGTATCCGAGGAGATGAAGCGAAAGCTGCCATCTGCCCGCAGCACGCCCTCGTCCAGCGGGACAGGACGCTCCGTGCGGCAAAGCAGGCGTGCGCCCAACCATCTTTCCATGCCGTTGGTATCCCCAATAACCGCCGAAAGCGCGATTATCTGTGGCTCGACGCCTTGCCGACGGCGCATCCGCAGGAGAGTAAGAATAAATTCGAGGTTCACGCCGCGCGACTCGTCAGCGATCATCTGCACCTCGTCAACCACGACCGTCCCGACCTGCTCAAGAATATGCGGAGCGCCGAGCGCCAGCGCCGTGAACTTCTCGTAAGTCATCAGGCAAAGATCGTACTGGCCGCGCATGAGTGGCTGAATGTCATCAACGGTACTGTCGCCAGTCGCGCGGATCGTCCGCACACCGAATGCGCCATAGACCTGATTGAAGTGTCTGAACTTGTCGTTAACGAGCGCCTTCAGCGGCAATAGAAAGATCGCCCTCCGACGTTCCAGCACACCCTTCAAACCCGCAAGTTCACCCACCATTGTTTTGCCCGACGTAGTCGGAGCTGAGACGACCAGATGCTTACCTTCGAGCAGATCGAAGGCGTTGATCGCATCAGTTTGTAGCTGGTTCAGCGAAGGAATGGCTCCGGCCCAGGCATCGAGCAGGGCTTGCGGGAAGCCGTAGCCAAGAAGACTCTGAATGTCACGCGTAATTTGTGGCCGTTGTTTTTCAGGGAACGCCTCAAAGTAGAGCTTGCCGGGTTTGAAAATTGGCCACGAAAAATCGCCGTCAATCTCCCCGCGCAGCGTGGGTTGCTGCGGCCTGCCAGTCCGCGTTGAGAAATCAAGTACGTTCTCTGTCACGAACTGCATCAGCCGATAGACAGACAATTTCCCAGACCTCTGCGCTTCCTCCGCCCCGAGGAGAGCTTGAATCAGATGATATGTAAGCAGTCCATGGCCGAGCTTCGTATTCTCCCAGGCCGCTTCGGTGGCGGCAGAGGCGGTAAGAATGAGGCGTCCGTTGCCTGACATCTGGTTGAGCAATTCGTCGGCGGAGGAAATGTCCCGCGGGGCAGACTCAACTTCCAACATCTTCGCCCCCATCCCGCCGGAGAAGCAGCAATCGAGGATACAGATCAGGCGTCGTGCAGGGATGCGCGAAAGATACCGTCCCAGCGCCTCGAGTGAGATCCCCGTGTTTCCCAGGTCCCTCTTTTCAGTATCGTAGGCCACCAGGTGATGCGTGCGCGTTCCGTGTCCGGAGAACGTAACCACGACCAGGTCATCCTGCGTGCAGCTCGCCAGTCGCTCAAGTTCCTCCTCGATTCGAGAGCGCGTGCCCTCCTCATCAGCCAGGATCGTGGTTTCACCGCCGAAGGCGTCAGCGAACAAGGCGCGCAGGGCGACCGCGTCGCGTTTCGCATATCTCAATTCGTTGATGGAAGGTGAAGCGCAACGGTCAATGCCAATGAAAACTCCATAGAAACCCATCTTATACACCTCAGTTATTGGGGAGGAATTTTGAACTTCTGAATGGCTGAGCAGGGCAGGGGACTCACCTTCGACCATTACAGATTTATTTCCTACGCCGCATGTGATAGCATTCAGACTAATCCCGTGTCAATACCTGCGATATTAGTTTGGACGCTAACACAACATAATGTGGCTATGTCTCTTTCTGAAGTTATACTCGAGTTGCTGCAAAAATACGGGCTTTCGCAACGTAAACTGGCTGAGAAATCTGGGGTTAATTACGTCACGATCAATCGGCTACTGAATGATTACCGGTTCGATGTGACCAGTGAGACGATTGATAAGCTTGCCAATGGGACCGGTTGTACGGACGAGGAGCGGTATGAATTACATCAGGCTGCCGGTCGCGTACCGGAAGAAGTTGAGACCAAGTTTGGCGAGAGTCAGCAGGCGGCGCGGTTGTTTCGCCGAATTACGAGGATGGATACAGAGGAAATCGAAGAACTGCTGAAGATGCTGGAACAGCGTGAGCGGGAGAAATAATCATCACGGAAATATCAGAATGCCTAAGCCAATTCAATACCTGAAGGATGACGAAATTGAAGAGATGGCGGCGGAAGTGCTCGACAAGCATGTTGATGGCGGTCGGCAGAAACCACTGCCCCCTATTGACGTTGATACCCTAACGGAATGCAACTTCCGCTTTAAGGTCGTTTGGCGGCCGATTGATGACCCGCCTGGATGCCGGACTTTCGCTACTCTACTTCCAATTCTGGATAGCGATCTTTTTGTGGCGGAACTAACCCTTAACGAGAATTTCCGTGAATTTCTTACTGAACATCCCGAGATTGAGAGGTTCACGCGTGGACATGAGCTTTGTCATTGGAACGTTCATGTCGACGAGGGTAAGTTAAGATCGGGACTTTTACCATTCGGTGACAGTGCTCCTCTCATTCGCTATCACCGCAGTCAATATTCCGACGGTCTTTTATCGGATGATCAGAAGAATCGCCTAGCGAAGTTCGCCTTGCAAAACGACCGAGCCTATCGGGCCTTGAGGCCGCGTGAACATGACATAGAGGCAAGCATAGAGCCGCAATGGATGCACCGGCAAGCGGAACATTTCGCTGCCTGCCTGCTGGTTCCGCGTCATCCACTTTTTAGGGCATTGGAAAGTGGTGATGACCCAGCTTTTTATGGCACGCATGTTCGCTTGGCTAGAATGTTTCAAGTTAGCAAGCGAGTGATCCAGATTCGCCTGCAGAAACTTGGAATTATTGAGGAGATCGGGAGCGGGAAATTCCGCAACACACTCGTTCGGAATCGCCAAAGTTTCTGAGGGTATATCTCGGTAATGTTTCTGTAAGCTCTGCAGGGCACACCTTGCGCTGACGATCTGGGGAGCGGTCACCTTCATTGTGCAAATTGGGGAGCAATGAGGAAAGATAAAAAAATGGGACCGAATATGGCTCTGAATATGTCTCTTAAGCAAAACGGGCGCATCGTTTGCGCCCGTAAGTTATTGATTCTAAAAGTCGGGACGGCGGGATTCGAACCCACGGCCTCTTGCACCCCAAGCAAGCGCGCTACCAGGCTGCGCCACGTCCCGAATATTTCATAAACACGATCTGAAGAGCATGATCAATCTCTGGTGGTTATCTGTGATGAGCCGTAATGATAAACAATTGAGCACGATCTAAAGCGGGCTAATTAGTAACATCGCGGTTTAGGGTTGTCAATAACTCCTCCGCCATCAAGCGCAGGCGTTGAATCGTTTCGCGTGACAGCCGCGATGCAAGTGGCGACGTTGGTATGGTTGCCGGCTGTGTGGATGGCTGTGTGGGTGGTTCTTGCGGAGGCTCGGTCGGGGGCGGAGAGGCGAAATCGCTTGCGGTCGCTCCGGGCGGAACGATCTTCAGGCGCGCCGCTCCGCCGCGCGCCTCACTGGCCAGTTTGCGCTTGGCGCCGGCGATGGTGAAGCCTTCTTCGTAAAGCAGTTCCTTGATACGTAGCGCCATTTCAACATCCTTGCGGCGGTAAGTTCGTTGACCCGATCTGTTCTTTTGCGGTTGGAGCGTCGGAAACTCCGTCTCCCAATAGCGCAGCACGTGCGCCTGCACACCCACAATTTCGCAGACCTCGCCAATCTTGAAGAAGAGTTTGTCGGGGATTGGC
>Ga0187894_10002161_pt1 | contig 23878 bp, 23 predicted proteins | sample GBC1701081metaG_FD_136650 | JGI IMG/M metagenome (GOLD analysis project Ga0187894, IMG submission 136650) | White microbial mat communities from a lava cave in the Kipuka Kanohina Cave System on the Island of Hawaii, USA - GBC170108-1 metaG ... | reverse complement strand
GATCCATGAAGGCGCCGCCGCCGGTGGCCAGCACGATGGTCGGTCCGTCCAGCAGGCGCTGGATGACGCGCCGCTCGCCGGCGCGGAACTGGGCCTCGCCGTATCGGTCGAAGAATTCCTCGATGGTGCAGGCGGCCGCCGCTTCGATCTCGACATCGGCGTCGACGAAGGGTAGTCCCAACCGGTGCGCCAGCCGGCGCCCGATGGCGCTCTTGCCGGCGCCCATCAGGCCGACCAGCGCTACCGTCCGGTCGGGTGCGGGCACGCTTCTAGCGCTGTGCATGGTGCCATGCCCGACGTGCTGCAGGACCGCCAATTGGGGCGGGAAAAAGGCGATTCACCGAACGTTCTCAATATGTTGCGCGCCAAACCGCAATTGTCATCGCGATCTGTACACGCTAGTGTGGCCACTATCGCCGCTCGCGCCTCGCCACACAAGCGGGGCGCGGGTCGTCCCCTCCGACCAAGACGGCGCCCGTGATCGGTAGGCGTAACCAGTTTCAAACCGGAACGAGCTTGCGTTCCGTGGTCCTGACCATCCTCGCCATCATCCTGGTGGCGGGCTTCGTTGTGCTCGCGTTCATCGACGTGGCGCCGCCGCAGCGCACCCGCGAAATCCCCATCCTGCCGGAGCGTTCCAGCAAATGACGCCCGCCATCCCCGCCCGGTCCGGTGCGCCCGCCCGCCGGCGTGGCCGGCGACCGAAGGAGGAGCCGCGTCGCCTGGTCGAGGTCGAGCTGTTCCTCGAGATGCTGGCGGCGGAGCGCGGCGCGGCCGTCAACACGCTGGAAGCCTACGGCCGCGATCTCGACGCGCTGTGCGCCTTCCTGGCCCGCCGCAAGGAAGGGCCGCTCGACGCGACATCGGATGCGTTGCGGGCCTACATCGCGAGCCTGCGGCATATGGGCATGGCGGCGCGCACGTCGGCGCGGCGCCTGTCGGCGATCCGCCAGTTCTTCCGCTTCCTGCTGGCCGAGGGCAAGCGCACCGACGATCCCTCGGCGGTGCTCGATTCGCCGCGCCTGGACCGGCCGCTGCCCAAGGTACTGTCGCAGGACGACGTGTCGGCGCTGATCGCGGCGGCATCCAAGCGCGATGCGAGCGAGGGCCTGCGCCTGTCGGCGCTGATGGAGCTGCTCTACGCCACCGGCATGCGCGTCTCCGAGTTGGTCAGCCTGCCGCTGGCGGGGGTCGAACGCGATCCCGAGGCGCTGATCGTGCGCGGCAAGGGCAACAAGGAGCGACTGGTGCCGCTGGGCGAGCCGGCCCGCGATGCCATCCTGGCCTGGCTCGGCGCGCGCGCCGCCAGCCTCAAGCGCGGCAAGGCGTCGCTCTACCTGTTTCCGTCGCGCAGCCGCGAGGGCCATTTAACGCGGCAACGCTTCGCGCAACTGCTGAAGGAACTGGCCGTCGAGGCGGGCCTCGATCCCCAGCGCGTCTCGCCCCACGTCCTGCGCCATGCGTTCGCCAGCCACCTGCTGGCGCACGGCGCCGACCTGCGCAGCGTGCAGCTGATGCTGGGTCACGCCGACATCGCCACGACCCAGATCTACACGCACGTGCTCGACGAGAAGCTGCGCGAACTGGTTGAGGACAAGCATCCGCTGGCCCGGAAAGAGGGCTGACATCGCCTGTTGCGCTGCAGTATTACGTGATAGTGCGTCGCACAAGAACACCGCCGCAGGGACACCGCCATGAGCTTCACCATCGTCGAGCCGGTCACGTCACGGCTCAATCGCAGCGAGCTGGCCGTGCCGTGCAGCCGCGTCGAGCTGTTCGAGAAGGCGGCCAAGGGTGTTGCCGACGTGATCTTCCTCGATCTGGAGGACGCAGTGGCGCCGGACGACAAGGAGCGGGCGCGCAAGAACTGCATCCAGGCGCTGAACGATATCGACTGGCGCGGCAAGACGATCTCGCTGCGCATCAACGGGCTCGATACGCACTGGATGTATCGTGACGTCGTCGACGTGCTGGAAGGCGCGCCGGGCAAGCTCGACCTGATCATGATTCCCAAGGCCGGCACGGCGGCCGATATCTACGCCGTCGACATGCTGGTGACGCAGATCGAAGCGGCGACCAAGGTCAGCAAGCGCATCGGCTTCGAGATGATCATCGAGACGGCACTGGGCATGCAGAACATCGATGCCATCGCCGGCGCCAGCAAGCGCAACGAGTCGCTGCATTTCGGCGTCGCCGACTACGCCGCCTCGACCAAGGCCAAGACCGTAAACATCGGCGGTCCGCACCCGCAGTACGGCGTGCTCACCGACACCGACGCCGACGGCCAGCGCACCTATTTCTGGGGCGATGTCTGGCACTACGCGATCTCGCGCATGGTGGTGGCTGCCCGCGCGCACGGCCTGCGGCCGATCGATGGGCCGTTCGGCGACTTTTCCGATGCCGAGGGTTTTCGCGCCCAGGCCAACCGCGCCGCCGTGCTGGGCTGCGAGGGCAAGTGGGCGATCCATCCGTCGCAGATCGCGCTCGCCAACGAGGTGTTCAGTCCCAGCGCCGACGAGATCGCCAAGGCCAAACGCATTCTCGACGCCATGCTGGCGGCACAGCGCGAAGGCAAGGGCGCCGTGGCGCTCGACGGCAAGCTGATCGACAATGCGTCGATCAAGCAGGCCGAGGTGCTTCTCAGCATGGCCAGGCGGCTGGGCATGGCGGCGTAAGGCACCTTGCAGCACAATGAATGATGCTCAGGGCCGGGCTGCGGCGCGCTTGACACCGCCGCAGCAGGCCGGCTAGCGGTCGATAGCGGGCAACCGGAGCCGACATGCCAACAATATTCCTCGACTTCGAGAAGCCGATCGCGGACCTCGAAGGCGCCCTCATGGAACTGCGCCATCGTGGTGATGGCGAAGGCGTCGATATCGCCGAGGAAGTATCGCGCCTGCAGGTCAAGGTCGACCGCCAGCTCAAGGCAACCTATGCCAAGCTCACGCCGTGGCAGCGCGTGCAGGTGGCGCGCCATCCCGAGCGGCCGCATGCGCTGAAGTATATCGAAAGCCTGATCGAGACATTCACGCCGTTGGCTGGCGACCGTGCCTTCGCGGAGGATGCGGCGATCGTCGGCGGCCTGGGCCGCTTCCGCGGCCGCCCGTGTCTGGTGGTCGGCCAGGAGAAGGGCGACGACACCGAGAGTCGCATCAAGCACAATTTCGGCATGGTGAAGCCGGAAGGCTATCGCAAGGCGCAGCGCCTGATGAAGCTCGCCGATCGCTTCGGGCTGCCGGTGATCACCTTCGTCGATACGGCCGGCGCCTATCCCGGCGTCGATGCCGAGGCGCGCGGCCAGGGCGAGGCGATCGCGCGCAGCATCGAGGCGTGCCTCGAGCTCGGCGTGCCGCTGGTCAGCCTGGTGATCGGCGAAGGCGGCTCAGGTGGTGCCGTGGCGCTGGCGGCGGCCAACCGCGTACTGATGATGGAGCACGCGGTCTACTCGGTGATCACGCCGGAAGGCTGTGCCTCGATCCTGTGGCGCTCGGCGGAGAACGCGAAGGACGCCGCCGACGCCATGCGGCTGACGTCCGACGACCTCAAGAAACTGGGCGTCTGTGACCTCGTGGTCGGTGAGCCGCTGGGCGGCGCGCATCGTGATCCCGACGTGGCGGTCAAGGCGGCCGGTGATGCGATCGAGGCCGAACTCGCGTCGCTCGATGGCATGGATGCCGCGGCGCTGCGCCAGCACCGGCGCGACAAGTTCCTGGCGATGGGCGCGAAGGGATTGTAAGCCCGCCGTCAGCCTGCTTCCGTCGGCGTCTTGGTGATCAGCGCCAGCGCGTGCAGTCCCTGGGCGAACTCACCCTTGAGCAGATCGTAGACCAGGCGTTGACGGGCAACGCGGCTCTTGCCTTCGAAGGCAGCCGACACGATCTCGACGGTGAAGTGGCTTTCACCGCCATCGCGAGCGCCGGAATGGCCGGCATGCTTGGCCGAGTCGTCGGTGACCACCAACGTCGTCGGTGCGAGCGCGTGACGGATCTTGTTTTCGATGGCGTCGGCGACGGCACCCATGAACGAACTCCTGCGGCTGGGAAGTCAACGGCAATCTTCGCCGTCGGCATCTTGCTCCGGTAGCTGGCGGCGCGCATATATCTAGAATGCCTGGCGGACGACGCAAATCGGTTTTGACGGCCTCGGACGTGCACGTCGATGGACGCGTGTGCGAACATCCGGGTTGTACCGAGGCCGGCGATTTCCGCGCCCCGAAGTCGCGCAGCCAGCTGCATCAATACCGCTGGTTCTGCCTCGAGCACGTGCGCGAGTACAACGCCAAGTGGGACTTCTACGCCGGCATGAACGAGATCGAAATCGAGGCGCAGATCCGGGCCGATCAGACATGGCGGCGTCCGACCTGGAAAGTCGGCGCCCGCAGCGGGCGGCAGGGCAGCGATCCCCTGGAGGACCTGCTCGATCCCTACGATATCCTCTCGGACTCGGAAGTCCTGCGGCCGAAAGGGCGACGGGCGGCGGCGCAGCCCAACAACCTGACGGCGGCCGAGCAGCAGGCGCTGTCGATCCTCGACCTGACCTGGCCGCAGACGCTCGATTCGGTGAAAGTGCGCTACAAGCAACTGGCCAAGCGCCATCATCCCGACGCCAACGGCGGCAGCAAGGAAGCCGAAGAGCGCCTCAAGTTGATCAACCGCGCCTATACGACCTTGCGCCAGAGCCCGCATTTCGCGGCGTGATGCGAGGCGCTTCGGCAGCGCGCCGCATCGAGGTGCCAATTTGGCCGCGCTCTTGGAACCAATGCGCGTGTGTTGAATTAAGTAACTGAAATTTCTGCTCAAAACGCGCGGTGGGCAGCCTTGCGGTGGCTGCAAGATAGGACAGCATTTCAGCCCTTGCGAGGGGATCGGTGGCCTGCCATCCTCGCGCGCCCTCCCTCCTTGGACCTTTGTGATGAACCCCGACTCTGGTCAGCCCGACTCAACCGTTTCCGTTCGCGAGAAGTTCGCCATCGACAGCGACATGATGGTGCCGGCGTTTGGCCAGGCCACCGAGCACGTGCCGTTGATCGATCCGGACTACCTGTTCGACCACGACACGACCTTGGCCATCCTTGCGGGCTTTGCCTACAACCGACGAGTCATGATTCAGGGCTACCACGGGACCGGTAAGTCGACGCACATCGAGCAGGTGGCGGCGCGGCTGAACTGGCCCTGTATCCGGGTCAACCTCGACAGCCACGTGAGCCGTATCGATCTGATCGGCAAGGACGCCATCGTCCTGCGCGATGGCAAGCAGGTTACGGAATACAAGGAAGGCATCCTGCCGTGGGCACTGCAGCACGCCTGTGCGCTGGTGTTCGACGAATACGATGCCGGCCGTGCCGACGTGATGTTCGTGATCCAGCGCGTGCTGGAGGTCGAGGGCAAGATGACCCTGCTCGACCAGAACAAGGTGATCCTGCCGCATCCGGCCTTCCGCCTGTTCTCGACCGCCAATACCGTTGGTCTGGGCGATACGACCGGCCTCTATCACGGCACGCAGCAGATCAACCAGGGCCAGATGGATCGCTGGTCGATCGTCACCGTGTTGAACTACCTGCCGCATGATCAGGAAGTCGGCATCGTGCTGGCCAAGGCCAAGCACTACGACACCGATCCCGGCCGCAAGATCGTCAGCAACATGGTGGCGCTCGCCGACCTGACGCGCGCTGGCTTCGTCGCCGGCGACATCTCGACCGTCATGTCGCCGCGTACCGTCATCACCTGGGCCCAGAATGCCCAGATCTTCGGTGACATCGGCTTCGCCTTCCGGCTGACATTCCTCAACAAGTGCGACGAGGTCGAGCGCACCACGGTCGCCGAGTACTACCAGCGCTGCTTCGGCAAGGAACTGCCGATGGGCCACGGCAAGGCCAAGCTGCACTAGTTGGGACGCGACATCGCCATAGGGGCCCGACGTGGCCGGCAAGGACACCACACCGCTTGAAGAGTTCCGGCGCGTTACGGCCGCGACCATGCGCGCCGTCTCGCGTCGCGACGTGAACGTGACGTTTGTGCCCGACGGCGGCCAGCTCATGGGCCAGGAGGCACGCATCACGGTGCCGGCGCGCGATCTGCCGACCGACGACGTGGCACGCGCCCGCGGCGAATCCGATTCGATGGCGCTGAAGATGCGCTATCACGATCGTCGCATGCACCTGCGGCGCATGCCGGCCGGCGAGGCGGCGCGGGCGGTGTTCGACGTTGTCGAGCAGGTTCGCGTCGAGTCGATCGGCGCGCGGCGCATGCCGGGCGTGGCCAGCAATCTCGACGCGGTATGGACCGAGCGCTGCGAGCAGCGCGGCTATCGCCGCGTGCGCGCCAAGGACGATGCGCCGGTGGCCGACGTGGTCGGCCTGCTGGTGCGCGAGCGGCTGCTGGGCGCGGCGCCGCCCGAATCGGCGCGCGAGATGGTCGATCTGTGGCGATCGGATGTCGAGCAGGCCGCCGGCAAGGATCTCGACAAGCTGGCCGAGACCATCGGCAACCAGGAGCAGTTCGCGCGCGCGCTGCGCCGGCTGATCAAGGACCTGCAGCTGGGCGATGACTCGGCCGACCTCGACGACGACAACGACGAGGATCAGGATTCGAGCGAGAACCCCGAGGGCGAATCCAACGAGACGGGCGAGGACGGCCAGGACTCGACCGAGACCCACGGCTATGGCGCCCAGGGTGAAGAGACGGAGGATACCTCGGATCAGGACGATTCGTCGGAGACCGTCGCCGACCAGGCCCAGACCGAAATGCAGATGGGTGCCGGCGACGAGGACGAACCCGGCCGCGCCGAGCGGCCGTGGCTACCGCCGGGCTCGCTCAGCAACGAGCCGCAGGGCCAGCAGTACCACGCCTATTCGACCAAGTTCGACGAGGTGGTGGAGGCGGTCGATCTGTGCGATGCCGACGAACTGGGCCGTTTGCGCCAGCATCTCGATCAGCAGCTGTCGCATCTGTCGGGTGTCATCGGACGTCTCGCCAACCGCCTGCAGCGCAAGCTGATGGCGCAGCAGAACCGCTCGTGGGAGTTCGATCTCGACGAAGGCATGCTGGACGGCGCGCGGCTGGCGCGGGTCGTCGCCAATCCGACGCAGCCGCTGTCCTTCAAGCAGGAGAAGGACACCACGTTCCGCGATACCGTGGTGACCTTGCTGATCGACAATTCCGGCTCCATGCGCGGCCGGCCGATCACCGTGGCGGCGATGAGCGCCGACATCCTGGCGCGCACGCTCGAGCGCTGCGGCGTGAAGGTCGAGATCCTCGGCTTCACGACGCGGGCCTGGAAGGGCGGCCAGAGCCGCGAACAGTGGCTGGCCGCCGGCAAACCGGCCAACCCCGGCCGGCTCAACGATCTGCGGCACATCGTCTACAAGGCAGCCGACGCGCCATGGCGGCGCGCGCGCAAGAATCTCGGCCTGATGCTGCGCGAGGGCATCCTCAAGGAGAACATCGACGGCGAGGCGTTGCTGTGGGCGCACAACCGGTTGCTGCCGCGCGGTGAGGATCGCCGTATCCTGATGGTGATCTCCGACGGCGCGCCGGTCGACGACTCGACGCTGTCGGTCAATCCGGGCAACTACCTGGAGCGCCACCTACGCGATGTCATCGACTGGATCGAGTCGCGCTCGCCGGTCGAACTCGTGGCCATCGGCATTGGCCACGACGTGACGCGCTACTATCGCCGCGCCGTCACGATCGTCGATGCCGACCAGCTGGGCGGCACGATGATGGAACAGCTGGCCTCGCTGTTCGACGAAGACGAGAGCGAGCGTGTCGCGGGCGAACTGCGCCGGGCCGGCCGCAAGATCAACGCCGCCATGCTGGGCGCGCAGAAGCGCCGCCGCGCCTAGGGCGACGCGACCCGGCGCGCCACGATGCGTTGCCGAACGGCCGGACGCGGTGTGGTGGTAAGTCCCGCTTCGTAGGTCACGACCGACAATCCTCCCAGACGCGCGATGTCGAGCAGCTCGCCATCGCCGAGGAGGAAAGCGGGGTTGCGCGGCTCGGCGTGGCGCTCGTGGCCGACCATGAAGGTCTCGTAAAGCAGCACGCCATCGGGTCGCAGCGCGGCCAGCAAGGCCGGGAAGAGGGGCCTGTGCAAGTAGTTGGTGACGACGATGCCGGCGAACGTCTCACCCACCAGTGGCCACGGACTGCCGTCTTCCAGGTCGGCCGCGATGATCCGCACGGCGCTCGCGGCGTCCGTAAAGCGCGCCGCCAGGGCGGTGACGTCCTTGTCGATTGCCGTTACCCGATGGCCAAGGTCCACCATCAGGGCCGTGTGCCGCCCCTTGCCGGCGGCGATGTCCAGCACCGGCTGGTGCGGTTCGATCAGCGACGCCCAGCGGGCAATCCAGGGTGAAGGCGGTGTATCCATGTCGGGCAGGCCCTTTTGCGCCATCTTGCCAAAAGCTTACAATTGCACCATGTCTATTGGCACTCGGGCATAGCGAGTGCCAAGGCCCGGACCCGTGTATACTGACGAGCGATGATCAAGTACCGCCTGCGCTGCGCAAACGACCATGCCTTCGAGAGCTGGTTCAAGGACAGTGCCACTTGCGAACGACAGGAGAAGCGCAAGCTTCTGGAATGCCCGGTCTGCGGCAACCCCAAGGTCGAGCGCGCGATCATGGCGCCCAATGTCGGCCGCAAGGGCAACGCCAAGACCGAGGCGGTGATGGCGTCGCCCGATACGCTGGCGCCCAACGTGCCGGCGGTCGTCCCCGGCCCTGCCATGCCGCCCGAGATGCGCAAGGTGCTCCTGGAGCTGCGCCAGCAGGTCGAGAAGAACTGCGACTATGTCGGCGACCAGTTCGCCGACGAGGCGCGCAAGATCCACTACGGCGAGACCGACAAACGCGGCATCTACGGCGAGACGACGGACGAGGAAGCCGCGGCCTTGGCCGACGAGGGCATCGAGTTCGGCAAGCTGCCCTGGCTGCCGAAGGGCAACTGACCGTCAGGCCGGTTTTGTCGCCAGCATCAGGTAGTTCACGTCAAGATCGTGCGGGTGCACCCGCCAGCGCCCGGTGATGGGGCTGTAGACCAGACCCGCCAGCTCCTCGATGGAAAGGCCTGAAGCGCGCAACGGACGGGCGGTCTCGGACGGCTTCAGAAATTTGCGCCAGTCGTGCGTACCGCGCGGCAGCCAGCCCAGCACGTATTCGGCGCCAACGATGCCCAGCGCGAAGGCCTTCGCTGTCCGATTGAGCGTACTCAGGATCAGCAACCCTCCCGGCCGCACCAGATCGGCGCAGCAGGTCAGGAACAGGCCGGGGTCAGCGACATGCTCGACGATTTCCAGCGCCAGGACCGCGTCGAACGTCTCACCGGCGGCCCGTAGCGCTTCGGCGGTATCGGCGCGATAGTCGATCGCGAGGTGCATGCGCTCGGCGTGCAGTCGGGCGACGGCGATGTTCTTGTCCGAGGCGTCGATGCCCGTGACATCGGCGCCCAGGCGGCACATCGGCTCGCAGACCAGGCCGCCGCCACAGCCGATATCGAGCAGCCGCAGGCCGGCCAGGGGAGAAGGCTTGAGCGGATCGCGGTTGAACCGGGCCGCGACACGGTCGCGCACGAAGCCGACACGCGCCGGGTTGAGCCGGTGCAAGGGCGCAAATTTGCCGCCCGCATCCCACCATTCGTCGGCGATTCGCGAGAAACGCTCAACCTCGGCCGGATCGACGGTGGTGGCGCCCATCGCATGCTCTCCCCTTGGGGCCGCCATTGCCGCACCGCTTGCCGGAAGCCGGGCCCGAAGCTAGATATACGCGCCTTTTTCCGGGCCGGCAGCCGGCGCGACAAATCATCGCCGGCCTGTTGGCCGCTCTTCGCGATCGCGTGGATGGTGTAGTGGGGCGCGTGGATGCGCCGGGAGTTTGTCATGGGTTCGAGGCTGGCATGGCCCTGATCGTTCAAAAGTTCGGCGGAACCTCGGTTGGCGATATCGACCGCATCAAGAACGTCGCCATCAAGGTGAAGAAAGAGGTCGAGGCCGGCCATAAGGTGGCTGTCGTGGTTTCAGCCATGTCCGGCGTCACCAACCAGCTCGTGGGCTATGTCGACAAGATCGCGCCGCTTTACGATCCGCGCGAGTACGATGTGGTGGTGTCGACCGGCGAGCAGGTGACCATCGGCCTGCTGGCGCTGGCGCTGCACCAGATCGGCGTCAATGCGCGTTCTTTTACGAGCTGGCAGCTGCCGGTACGGACCAACGACGCCCACGGCAAGGCGCGGGTCGACTCTATTGGCACCGAAGAGATACTGGCCGCCATGAACAGTGGCGCCGTGGCGGTCGTGCCGGGCTTTCAGGGCGTAAGTCCCGAGGGGCGGGTGACGACTTTGGGCCGCGGCGGATCCGATACATCGGCCCTGGCCCTGGCCGCCGCGCTGAAGGCCGATCGCTGTGACATCTACACCGACGTCGACGGGGTCTACACGACCGACCCACGCATCACCGACAAGGCGCGCAAGCTGCCGATGGTGACCTATGAAGAGATGCTGGAAATGGCATCCCTGGGCTCCAAGGTGCTGCAGACGCGGTCGGTCGAGCTGGCGATGAACCATGGCGTGCGCGTGCAGGTATTGTCGACCTTCTCCGAGGCGCTGGGCAGCGATCTGCCCGGCACGCTCGTCGTCGATGAGGAAGAGATCATGGCAAAGGGTCTGGAACAGTCGGTCGTGAGCGGCATTGCCTATGCCAAGGACGACGTGAAGATCACCGTAGCGGGCGTCGCCGACCGGCCGGGCATCGCCGCCTCGCTGTTCGGACCGCTGGCGTTGGCCAACATCAACGTCGACATGATCGTCCAGAACGTGTCGCTCGATGGCAAGGCCACCGACATCACCTTTACCTTGCCCAAGGCCGACCTGCCGCGTGCCGTTGCCGAACTGGAGAAGTGCCAGTCGAACATCGGCTACAAGGAAGTGAAGACCGACACCAACGTCGCCAAGATCTCGGTGATCGGCGTGGGGATGCGCAGCCATGCCGGTGTGGCGCTCACCATGTTCGAAACGCTGGCCAAGAAGGGCATCAACATCGAGGTGATCTCGACCTCGGAAATCAAGATCAGCGTGCTGATCGAGGCCGAATACACCGAGCTGGCCGTGCGGGCATTGCACACCGCGTACGGTCTGGATGCCGCCTGACGCCCCACGGCAACGCGCCGTACGATAGGCGTTCCTAGCGCAGATATGCCAATTTTTCAGTGCTCGGGGCGCCTCGAGAGGCCTTGCTGCGCATGCGGTTTCTGTCCTGATTGTCATGCTGGACGCCGTCAAGGAAAGCGGCGATAAGGCGTCCATGCACGCGATGCGCAACAGCGGATGGGCACTTCTGCCGGCCGTCCCGGGGACGGCTGCCGCTGCTGTTGCGCGCCGTGTCGTCGCGGCATCCACGCGCGTTGCCCATTGTCGCGGCGCGCGCTACTGGCAAATTCTGAAAGCGCGCACCACCGTTCCGTTGCGAGTTCGAGACAAGTACGGAGCGGTCTGACCATGGAGCAGAGGACTCCGTTGGCCGGGCCGCGATTGGTACTCAGGCGGCTCCGGGATGTGATGGCGCGTGCCGGCTCCGCGCAGGAACGGCTTGATCAGATCGTGCGCCTCGTCGCCGGCGAGATGGTGGCGGAGGTCTGCTCGATCTATGTCCTGCGCGCCGGTGAGGTGCTGGAGCTGTACGCAACCCAAGGCCTCAATCCGGACGCTGTGCATCGCACGCGTCTGCGGGTCGGCGAAGGCATTGTCGGTGATATCGCTGCCCATGCGCGGGCCCTGTCGTTGGCCGATGCGCAAAGCCATCCGAATTTCGCCTACCGGCCTGAAACCGGCGAAGAAATCTATCACTCGATGGCCGGCGTGCCCGTCCTGCGGGGTGACAGGGTGCTGGGCGTGCTGGCGATCCAGAACAGGCGCAGTCGCCAGTATGACGAAGAGGAGATCGAGACCCTCCAGAACGTCGCCATGGTGCTGGCCGAGCTGGTGGCGTCGGGTGAACTGGTCAACCCCAACGAGATCAAGCAGGTCGACGGCATCGGCCTGCTGCCGATCCGCCTTGATGGTGTGCAGCTCAATGGCGGCGTGGCCATTGGCCGGGCCGTACTGCACGAACCGCGCATCTTCATCAGCCGGGTGGTTGCCGAAGACCCCAAGATCGAGCTCAAGCGGTTCGGCGATGCCCTGCACGCCGTGCGTGCCGATCTCGATCGCATGTTGGAGGACGGCGACCTTGGCCACGGCGAGCATCGCGAGGTGCTCGAGACGTTCCGCATGTTCGCCGACGATCGCGGTTGGGTCGAGCGTATCCGCGAAGGGATCGGCGATGGCCTGACCGCCGAAGCGGCTGTCCAGCGGACCTTCGACGATATGCGGGCGCGATTTGCCGATATCACCGACTCCTACATCCGCGAGCGGCTGAGCGATCTCAGCGACCTGACCAACCGCCTTCTGCTGCGGCTGAGCGGACGCAATTCGGCCGTTGATCCGACCCAGTGGCCTGACGAGATGGTGGTGGTCGCGCGCGACCTCGGACCCGCCGAGCTGCTCGAATACGACCGCAGCAAGCTGCGCGGACTGGTGCTGGAAGAGGGGTCGGCCCTCTCGCACGTCGCCATCGTTGCCCGCGCACTCGACATTCCCGTCGTGGGGCGCGTCGAGAACATCCTGCAACGGGTGGAGCCCGGCGACGCGCTGGTTGTCGACGGCGATAGTGCCCAGGTGTTCGTGCGGCCGGCGGAGGAGATCCAGCAGCAGATCGCCGACACCGTCAGCATGCGCGAGGCGCAGCGGCAGGAATATGCCAGGTTGCGTGACCTGCCGGCGGCGACGCGCGATGGCGTGGCCGTGTCGCTGCGTATCAACGCGGGCCTGATGATTGACCTCAATCATCTCGAACCGACCGGCGCCGATGGCGTTGGCCTCTATCGTACCGAAATTCCTTTCATGGTGCGCTCGACGTTTCCTGACGTCGAAGAACAGACGTCGATCTACGCCCGCATCCTGGATGCGGCAGCCGGACGGCCAGTGGCGTTCCGGACGCTCGATGTCGGCGGCGACAAGGTGTTGCCGTATGTTGGTGCCTTCGATGATGAAAATCCGGCGATGGGCTGGCGGGCCATCCGTATCGGCTTGGATCGCCCGGCCATGTTGCGCCGGCAGTTGCGCGCCTTGGTCGCAGCCGCCGGCGCGCGGCCGCTTCAGGTCATGTTCCCGATGGTCGCCGATGTCGCCGAGTTCCGCGCCGCAAGCCATCTGCTCGAACTGGAACTGCGCCGCGCCAGGGCACGCGGCGCGGCAACGCCGGCCCGCCTGTCGGTCGGCGTCATGCTCGAAGTGCCGTCGCTGATCTGGCAGCTCGACGCGTTGTTGGCCGACGTTGACTTCGTGTCGATCGGTACCAACGATCTCATGCAGTTTCTTTTTGCAGCGGACCGCGGAAATACGCGCCTGGGTAATCGCTACGATTGCTTGTCCCCAGCCGCCCTACGGGTGCTACAATTTGTGGTCGAAGGCTGTAACAAAGCGGACGTCGAGGTCAGCGTCTGCGGCGAAATGGCGGGCCGGCCGATCGAGGCCCTGGCCCTGCTGGGGCTTGGCGTGCGTACGCTGTCGATGTCGCCGGGCTCGCTCGGGGCCGTGAAGTCAATGCTGCGGTCGTTGGACCTGACACACTTCGCAGCTTATCTCCACGGGCTGCTCGGCGGATCCGAGCGCAGCCTGCGCGATAAGATCGCACTCTATGCGCGCGACCGGAACGTGCGTCTGTAGAACTATCGGCGGATTTGGATGAAACTGTTCACCGGATCGGATCGGAAAAGCAAGAGTCCGGTTTCACGTCTCCATTGTCTCTGCTAAGACTCTCGTGTTTTCCGGTCTTCTTCTAAGAACTTTTTTCCGCGACCGCATGGGCGACGATATGCCATGGCAAGCCGACGCGAGCGTCCCTACCGGCGCAGCCGCTGTTGGGCAGATGCTGCGCGAAGCCCGCGAAGCACTCGGGCTGGATCTTACGCAGGTCGCCGAAGACACCCGCATCCGATTGCCGTTCCTTGAGGCGATCGAGACGGGTCGCTTCGACAACCTGCCGGGCAGTGCATACGCGCCGGCCTTCCTGCGCGGCTATGCCGCCTGTGTTGGCCTCGACGTCGAGCGCGTGATGCAGGTCTATCGATCGGGCGACGCACCGGTCGTGGCGCCAGTACCGGCCAATCAGTTTCCTCTGGTGGCGCCAGAGCGACGCATGCCGCGCGGCGCCATGTTGCTGGTGTCAGCCGTTCTGTTGGCCTGTGCCTACGTAACATGGCACGCGATGACGCGGGACCAGGCGACACAGGAGGCGCGCGTACCGCCGGTTCCTCAGCGCCTCCTCGCCGACCAGAAGCCGCCCGCAGCCACCACGGAGCCGTCGCCGCCGCCAGGTCCTGCCGCCGCGCCGGTGGCTGCAACACCGCCGGTGGCCGTCGTGCCGCCGACAGCCGCCGTGCCGCCCGTTGCCCCGGCGACGCCGCCGGCAGCGGCAACGCCTCCTGCACCCGCGACGCCGCCGTCGTCATCCGTTGCTGCGGTGCCGCTGCCGGCGCCCGTGGCCGCAGCGCCGGTCGTAGCGACGCCGCAGCCACCAGCCGCCACGCCGGCGCCCCCGGCCAACCCGCAGGCGGCTGTGGTACCACCGCCCGCACCGGCAACGCGCACGACGCCGGGACCGGCCCGTCGCCCCGATACCGTCTCGACCACCGGCGATAGCGCCACCGCGCCGGATGCCGACCCGACACAGGGCAACCGGATCACCTCCCGAGGGACGCCACCGCGCCAGGAGCCGCCGGGCGAAGCGCAGCCACCACAGCAGGCGGCTCTTCCGCCGGCGGCAGAGCCGGCCCGGCCCAAGGCGAAAACAATATCGGCACCGGCGATGCCACAACCGCGCACCGTGCGGGCCGAGGTTAACAGCACACTGGAACTGCGGGGGCCGACAGGGGAAGTGCTGGCGACGACATATATGCACGCGGGCTCGACCTATACCGTGCCGGAATATGTCGGTTACGTGTTGATCCCGGCGGGCCAGTAGATTCGACGTTTCCTGCCATGCAGGCCATCGTGCTGCGTCAACGCGTGTCTTGCGTTGCGCCGTCGTCGACCCACCTGTATCGATGTGGCCGCGGTCGCGTGACCGGGCTGATCCGGGCGATCAGTCGGCGCAGCCGCTGGAGCGGACGAGATGAGCGTCAGACCCTATCGTGACATCCAGCGACGCAAGTCGCGGCAGATCATGGTCGGCAAGGTACCGGTCGGCGGCGATTCGCCGATCACGGTGCAGACCATGACCAACACGCTGACCGCCGATGCCGCCGCTACCATCGATCAGATCCGTCGCGCCGAGGAAGCGGGCGTCGATATCATCCGCGTCTCGTGCCCGGACGAGGACTCCACCAGGGCGCTGCCGGCGATCGTCAAGGCGTCGCGGGTGCCCGTGGTGGCCGATATCCACTTCCACTACAGGCGGGCCATCGAAGCGGCCGAAGCGGGTGCCGCCTGCCTGCGCATCAACCCCGGCAATATCGGCAGCGCCGACAGGGTGCGTGAAGTGGTGAAGGCGGCCAAGGATTATGGCTGCTCGATGCGCATCGGCGTCAACGCCGGGTCGCTTGAAAAGGATCTGCTGGAGAAGTACGGCGAGCCGTGCCCAGAGGCGATGGTCGAAAGCGCGCTCGATCATGCCCGTATCCTCGAGGATCACGATTTCCGCGAGTTCAAGATCAGCGTCAAGGCATCCGACGTCTTTCTCGCCGTGGCTGCCTACCAGGGCCTGTCCGAGGCCTGCGACTATCCCCTCCACATCGGCATCACGGAAGCCGGTGCACTGCGCACAGGCACGGTGAAATCGTCGATCGGTCTGGGCTCGCTCCTGTGGGCCGGCATCGGCGATACGGTGCGTGTCTCGCTGTCGGCCGAGCCTGAAGAAGAAGTGCGCGCCGGCTTCGAGATCCTCAAGGCTTTGGGCCTGCGGCATCGCGGCATCAATATCGTGTCGTGTCCGTCCTGCGCTCGCCAGCAGTTCGACGTGATCCGCACCGTCGAGGCCCTCGAGAAGCGGGTTGCTCATATCACCACGCCGATGACTGTGTCGGTGATCGGCTGCGTCGTGAACGGCCCTGGTGAAGCGCGCGAGACCGATATCGGTTTCACCGGCGGCGGCAACGGCACGCATCAGGTCTACATCGCCGGCGTTCCGCATCACCGACTGAAGGACGCCAGCATTGTCGAGCACCTCGCCGCAATGATCGAGAAAAAAGCAGCCGAGATCGAGGCCGCCAAGGCACTGGCCGAGGCCAGCGGCAGCGAGTCTCGCCCTCACGCTGCCGAATAGCGGCGTTCGTCTAGACCGCAGCCGCCTTCATCACAGCACGCAGGCCGATCCGCCGCATAATGGCGGCGGCATAGCGTGGCGAGATGCGATGAATAGCCAGCAGCAGGCGATTCGAGCCGCCGGCCAGGAAGCGATGACGACCGCGTCGCAAGGTGCGAAGCAGCTCGTCGGCGACCCATTCGGGCGCGAATATGCGTGGTCCCTCCAACGGCCATTGGCGGCCAGAACCGGTGTTGGTGTGCGGCGGCGCGAACACGACGATCTCGACGCCGCGATCGGCCAACTCGCCACGCAAGGCTTCGGACAACGACAGTATCGCCGCTTTGGCGGCGCTGTAGGCAGCCGCCGAAGGCATCGCTACCCAACCAACCGTTGAAGCGATGTTCACGATCGTGCCGCTGCGTTGCGCCAGCATTGTCGGGAGGACGGCGCGCGCCACGCGCTCGGCACCGAACACGTGAATGTCGAACATGGCGCGGGTATGGTCCGGAGCCGTCTCGTGCCAGAGCGCGAGCCTGCCACCATTGCCGGCGAAATTGATGACGCAATCGATGCGGCCGAAGCGCTGCAGCACGCGTCCAACAGCGGTGCCGACAGAGATGTCGCAGGCGACATCCATTTCTTCGGCAGCGGCCGTGTGGCCCGCCTGCGCGAGACGTTCGGCCTCTGTCTGGAGCACATCAATCGACCGGGCCGCCAACACGACACGGGCGCCGGCACGCGCCAGGGCGCGGGCGCTGGCGAGGCCGATGCCGCTGGAAGCACCGGTGACAATGATCACTTTGCCTTTCGGTTCCATCGCTTTCCTCCGGGACGGCGGCCCAGGCGTTCGCGTGCGCGCGCGAGCCAGGCCAGTTCCATGTCGCACCAGGCGATTCCATGCTCGATCGCCACGCTCCAGATGTCGTGTTCACGCGGCGACCGCGTGAGCGAGAAGATCTTCTCGTCACCGAGCCGAGCCACATAGTCCGTGCGCGTCGCGGCGATCCCCTCGGCGTATTGCGCGAGGATGCCGTCGAGCCGTTCGGGCGGCAGGCGGGCCGCGAAAACGACCTTCAGCAGCAGCGGGTGGCGCAGGACCAGGGGATCGAGCGGTTCTTCCAGCCAGCGCGCCAGTGTGTCGCGGCCGCGGGGCGTGAGCGAATAGACCTTGCGGTCGGGCTTGCCGTCGTGGGGGACGGTCTCGACGGTGACCAGGCCTTCGGCCTGCAGGGCGTGCAGCTCGCGGTAGATCTGGCTTTGTGTCGCCGACCAGAAGGAGCGCACCGAGCCGTCAAACCGTTGCTTCAGCGTGTAGCCGCTGGTCGGTTCGATCGACAGGAATCCGAGGATGGCGGCCCGAAGCGACATGGTGATGATATAGTACATGTGTCATATATACGCAAGTGAATATATGACACATGTGGCATGGCCCGCCATTGACAAACAGGCTGTTCATGACCCGTCCGGGACGATAAGAACGCCGCCGTAGCAATGGAGAGTTTCGTGTCCAGACTTCAGCCCGCGCGCGGTACCCGGGACATCCTGCCGGACGAGTTCCCGCGCTTCGCGCATGTCGTTGATACGGCACGCGAGGTGGCACGGTTGTACGGCTACGACGAGATGGCGACGCCGGTCTTCGAATTCACGGATCTCTTCGCCCGCGGCATCGGCGAGGCCACGGATGTCGTCTCCAAGGAGATGTACTCGTTCCTCAGCCGCGCCGACGAAGAGGAGGACCGCCAGAGCCTGACGCTGCGGCCGGAGTATACGGCCGGCATCTGCCGCGCCTTCATTTCCAATGGCGAGTTACGCCAGCAACTGCCTCTGAAGCTTTTCGCGCAGGGGCCGATGTTCCGCTACGAGCGGCCGCAGGCCGGCCGCTATCGGCAGTTTCACCAGATCGACATCGAAGTACTGGGTGCGCCCGAGCCGGAATGTGACGTCGAGGTGATCAGCGTCGCCGCCGACATCCTCGATCGGTTGGGGATTCTGCCGCATTGTGTCCTCAAGCTGAACTCGCTGGGCGACCCGCAAAGCCGCGCCGCCTATCGCCAGGTTCTGGTCGACTACTACCGCGGCCACCAGGCGAAGCTGTCGAAGGACTCGCTGGGCCGGTTGGAGCGTAATCCCTTGCGCATCCTCGACAGCAAGGACGAGGGCGACAAGGCGATCAACGCCGATGCACCATCGTTTGCCGACTACCTCAACGACGCCTCGCGGTCATTCTTCGATGCCGTGCGTGCCGGCCTGGATGCCTCGGGTATTGCCTATGAGATTGACCCGGCGTTGGTGCGCGGGCTCGACTACTACACCCACACCGCCTTCGAGTTCGTCACGTCGCTGCTGGGCGCGCAGGGGACCGTGATCGGCGGTGGTCGCTACGACGGTCTGATCGAGTTGCTGGGTGGTCCGCCGACGGCGGGCATTGGCTGGGCCGGTGGCATCGAGCGGCTGGTGGCGCTGGTCAAGAAACTGGAAAAGGAACCGCCGGCGTCGGAGCGGCCGGTGGCCATCATTCCGATGGGCACGGCGGCGGAACAGCGCGCGTTGTCCCTGGCGCGCGAGCTGCGCCGGGCGGATATTCCGGTCGAACTGGCCTATCGCGGCAACATGAAGCGGCGCCTGCAGCGCGCCAACAAACTCAATGCCTCGCATGCGCTGATCATCGGCGACAGCGAGCTGGCCAAGGGCATCGTGGCGTTGAAGGATCTCGATTCGGGCACTCAGGAAGAGGTACCCATCGATGAAGTAGCCGATGCGTTGGGTGATCACGCTCTGGACGAGTTGATGAATCTCGTCGGTGCGGATGACGACGAAGACGACGACACGCGCTGAAACGAAGGATTTAGCGTCATGTCGCTCGACGCCAAACTCGATCAGGTGGTGCATCGGCATGCCGAGCTGCAGGCGATGCTGTCGGCCGGCACGCTGGATTCGGCCAGGTTCGGCCAAGTCTCGAAAGAATATGCTGACCTGACGCCGCTGGTCGGCGCCGTCGGCGCGTTGCGCAAGGCCCAGAAAGAGGCGGCCGATCTTGCCGCCATGATCGCCGATCCGACCGTCGACAAGGACATGAAGTCGATGGCCGAAGAGGAGTTCGCCGCCCTGAAGGAGCAGGTGCCGGCGCTCGACCGGCAGGTGCGCGTCATGCTGCTGCCGCGCGACGAGGCCGACTCGAAGAACGCCATCCTGGAGGTGCGCGCCGGCACTGGCGGCGAGGAGGCCGGCTTGTTCGCCGCTGACCTGTTTCGCATGTACCAGCGTTACGCCGGCCATCGGGGTTGGAAGTTCGAGATCATGGAGATCTCCGAAACGGGCCTGGGTGGCTACCGGGAAGCGGTGGCGGAGATCACGGGCAAGGATGTTTTCGCCCGACTGAAGTTCGAGTCTGGTGTGCACCGCGTTCAGCGCGTGCCGGCGACCGAGGCACAGGGCCGGATCCACACGTCGGCAGCCACGGTGGCCGTGTTGCCGGAGGCCGAAGAGGTCGACATCAAGATCGACGACAAAGATCTGCGCATCGACGTCTTTCGCTCATCGGGGCCGGGCGGGCAGTCGGTGAATACGACGGACAGCGCGGTACGTATCACGCATCTGCCCAGCGGCATCGTCGTCAGCCAGCAGGACGAGAAGAGCCAGCACAAGAACCGGGCCAAGGCCATGAAAATCCTGCGCGCGCGGCTCTACGAGGCCGAGCGGCAGCGGCTTGATGCCGAGCGTGCCGCGTCGCGCCGTGGGCAGGTCGGCAGCGGCGATCGCAGCGAGCGGATCCGCACCTACAACTTCCCCCAGGGACGCTGCACCGATCATCGGATCAATCTGACGCTTTACGAACTGGACAAGGTCATGGACGGCTCGTCGCTCGACAAGATTGTCGAGGCGTTGACGGCCGACGATGAGGCTGCACGTCTCGCCGAGGTCGAGGCCTGACGGACCGTATCGTGTGATGAGCGACCAGGCTTCGCTGGCTGTCATCATTGCCGCCATCGCGCTGTTGTACGCCACAGCAGGCCAGGCTGGCGGCACCGCATTCCTGGCCGCGATGGCTCTGGCGGGATTTCCGGCCGAGCAAATGCGACCGACGGCACTGCTGCTCAATATTGTCGCCGCCGGTTACGCCACGGTCTGGCTACACCAACGCGATGCGATCGACTGGGGCCTGTTGACGCGGTTCCTGGTGCCGGCCGTGCCAGCGGCTTTTGTCGGCGGCCTGGTTGTGGTCGATGGTCGCTTCTACCTCGTCCTGACCGGCTTGTTGCTGTTGGCTGCAGCGGGATTGATGGTGCTCAAGCGTAGTGCAGACGGCGCCGGTGGGCGCTCGGTCAACCGCGGCTCGGCGCTGCTCGCGGGCGGCACCACGGGCTTTCTCGCGGGTCTCACGGGTATCGGTGGCGGGGCCTTCCTCGCTCCCCTGGTGATCGCACTGGGATGGGCTTCGCCGCGGCAGGCGGTGGGCTTATCCGCACCCTACATCCTGGCAAACGCCGTCGTCGGTTTTGCCGGTGTCTTCACAGCGGGCCAACGGATTGCGCCCGACATCATCATGTACGCCGTGGCCGCCCTGGCCGGCGCGGCGCTGGGCGGCGCCATTGGCTCTCAATGGATGTCCAACCGCCTGACGCGGTACATGCTGGCCCTGATCCTCGGTTTCGCCGGACTGCGATTGCTGTTGCGCTGACCACCGCCAGTCCTGCCGGATGCCTTGTCGCCGCCATTTTTCCGACAGGCAGCTATGGCAGCAAGGCCAAGCTCAAGGCAGGGAGGTGTTCGATGTTTCGATCGCTCGCCGTACGCCGCTGCGCCGCGGCGCTGTTGCTGCTCACGCCCATGGCGCTGCCCGCGGTCGCCCAGCGGGATGGCGGTTCGCCGCTGCCACCACTTGTCCGCGACGGGGCGCCCACGCTGGCGCCGTTGGTCGAGCGGGTCATGCCTTCGGTCGTCAGCATCTCCGTCACGCACAACGTACCGCAGGAGCAGAACCCGCTGCTGCGCGATCCGGTCTTTCGCCGCTTCTTTGGGCAGCAGGACAAAACCCAGCAACGGCCATCACTCGCCGCCGGCTCCGGCGTCATTGTCGACGCCGCCAATGGCTACGTCATCACCAATGCGCACGTCGTTGCCAATGCGCAGCGCGTCCGCGTGGTGCTGCCCGACCGCCGCGGTTTCGACGCCAAACTGGTCGGTTCCGACCGCGTCAGCGACATCGCGGTCCTGCGCATTTCAGCCGAGCGTCTGGTTGCGCTGCCGCTGGGCGATTCGGATGCCGTGCGGGTGGGAGACTATGTGGTCGCGATCGGCAATCCGTTCGGCATCGGACAGACCGTGACGGCCGGCATTGTCAGCGGCCTGGGTCGCAGCGGGCTGAGCGAGGGCGCCCTCGAGAACTTCATCCAGACCGATGCGCCGATCAATCCGGGTAACTCCGGCGGAGCGTTGATCGATCTGTACGGGCGTCTTGTCGGCATCAACTCCGCCATCATCGGGCCATCTGGCGGCAATGTCGGTATCGGCTTCGCGGTGCCTACCAACATCATGCGTGCCGTGATGGCTCAGTTGGTGGCGACGGGCCGGGTTCGGTATGCCCGCCTGGGTGTCGCGGTGACGGATCTTGTTGGCGATGGCAGCGGCCGTGAGGGTGTCAATGTGGCTCGCATCGAGCCGGGATCGGGCGCCGACAGAGCGGGCTTGCGCAATGGCGACATCATCATCGCGGTCGACGGTCGTCCCATTCGATCGGCAGCCGATCTGCGCAGCAAGGTTGCGCTCGCGCCGGTCGATTCGACCGTGAAGGTCGATGTCTTGCGGGACGGCAAGCCATTGACGTTCGACATACGGCTCAGCGGCACATGAGCTTCGCGCGAGATCAGGTGGTGGTGGAAGCCGTCGGCAGCCGATAAGGTCGGCACCGAAGCCGATCCAGCACAGTCGTTGATCGTGAGGGAAAAGTGCCATGACCGAACCGGCCCCGACACAGCCGATAGGGATCCTGGAGCGCCGTCGGATCGAAGCGGAGATCATCAAGCCGATCTGCGAGGAGATGAAGGAAGCCTTCGGCGAGGTCGCGGCTCGCGGTGTCATCGAGCGCGCTGTGAAGAAGGCTGCGATCGAGGCCGGGCGGCAGTTTGCCGCCCAGGCGGCGGGCGGCACGTCGATTGCGAGCTTCGCCGCCATCCAGCCGCTGTGGACCCAGGGAGACGCGCTGCGTGTCGAACCCGTGGCTCAGGATGACGCGACCTTGGCGTTCAACGTGACGCGCTGCCGCTATGCCGAGATGTACCGCTCCATGGGGCTGGGTGAGATCGGCCATCTGCTGTCGTGCAGCCGCGACGGCACCTTCATCGAAGGCTATGATTCGCGAATCAAGATGGAGCGCACGCAGACCATCATGCAGGGCGCCAGCCACTGCGATTTCCGTTACCGGATGACGGAGGATGAGAAAACCTAGCCGATTTCACCTCGCGAATCGCGCGACGCAAAAACCTTGCGGTGCGTCTGTCGGATCGCCAGCCTGAGGCGGGGGTAGATCAAGTCGATGGTCACGGTCGCAGAGCTGGTGCAGTCGGTCGCACGGCGGCTAGAAGGTGTCGGCATCACCGATGGCCGCCTCGAGGCGCGTTTGCTGTTGGCCGACGCGGCCGAGTGGACCTTGGAAAAGATCGTCGCGGAGCGCGATGCGGCGCTGGAGTCGGGCATCGTCGCCCGGGTCGAACGGCTGGCAGCCCGCCGACTGGCCCGCGAGCCCATGTCCCATGTCCTCGGCTGGCGCGAGTTCTGGAGCTTGCGCTTCAAGATCACGCCGGACGTGCTGACCCCACGACCGGACAGTGAAACCGTGGTCGAGGCCGTGTTGCGTGCGCTGCCGGACCGCGCCGCCAGGCTGCGCCTCCTCGATCTGGGGGTGGGTTCTGGGTGTCTGCTGCTGGCGCTGCTTCATGAATTGCCGCAGGCCAGTGGTATCGGCATAGACCGCAGCGCGCGGGCATTGGTCGTGGCGCGGCAAAACGCCCGGGCGCTGGGCTTGGCCGACCGCGCCGAGCTGAAGGCCGGAGACTGGGGAGACGGCGTCGCGGAGGTGTTTGATATCGTGGTGTCGAACCCGCCCTATATACCCAGCGACGATATCGAAACCCTCGATCCGGAGGTGTCGGAACACGAGCCCTGGCTGGCTCTCGACGGTGGCTCAGACGGGCTCGATTGTTACCGTCGACTGGTCGGTCAACTTGGCTATTTGGTGCGGCCGGGCGGCATCGTGGCCCTGGAGGTCGGCAAGGGGCAGGCGGCGGTGGTCGCCCGTCTCGTTCGCGCTGCCGGCTTCACCGACATCAGCACCCACAACGATCTGGCCGGCATCCCGCGCGCCATCCTAGCCCGCCGGTCTAGCCCGGGTTGATATGAGTTTTATTAAGAGACGGTCTGCTACAACAATGGATCAGCCGACGTTTTCCAGGGTTGTCCCGGGAGAAATCGATTGGCAACCACTTGAGGACGCTATAGGTTGCGCCATCCGACAAGGGTGAAGGCCGGCTCAATTGGCTGGCAGATT
>Ga0187894_10002160_pt1 | contig 23879 bp, 16 predicted proteins | sample GBC1701081metaG_FD_136650 | JGI IMG/M metagenome (GOLD analysis project Ga0187894, IMG submission 136650) | White microbial mat communities from a lava cave in the Kipuka Kanohina Cave System on the Island of Hawaii, USA - GBC170108-1 metaG ... | reverse complement strand
GCGCTTCCCTTGAATCGCCCCGGTACGGAATGGTGGTTTGCGCCTCTGACGACCAGCGCGTGGATTCTGCTGACGGTGTTCTGGACCTTGAGGATCTGCGGAGGGGCGTTCAATCCTCGTTCGCGCGCCGTGCGCGCTGGTGTGCGCGCGCTACTCCTGGCTTCGCTCGCTTGCGTGCTGGCATATACCATCAAGGATGCCTGGTGGCTGATTGAAGCAGAGTGGAGCAAGGCGCCGCCTCTCACTTTTCTGCTCAACGTGCTGAGGCTGTGCCCGCTCTATCTCATTCCCGCTGTCCTGTTGTGGGATTACCTTCGCGCGACAGCAACACCGATAGGGGATGCGGATGAGACGGCGAGCCAGCGGCGCGGCTTCTTCCTCCTGCCGAACCGCGCGTCGCGCGTCGCTGTTGCGACCGTGGTTGGGGTCGCGCTCGTCACTTTTGCTCTGGCAGGGCGCCGGAGGTCGGAAGCCAACGTGCGGAAACTCGTGAGCGACCATCGCGCGTCAATTCACGCAGCGGCCACGCGCTATGACGTAGACCCACGGCTCATCGCGTCCATCGTCTACGTGACCCATCGCGACCAACTCTCGCCCTTTCGTGACGCGCTCGAGCGCCTCATTATCAGCGCCTGGGCCATGAACCTGCAGCGCCGGGGACCCGGGCGCGAGAGATGGGAGGAGATCGGAGCGGACGAGAATCCGATGCTTAATCTCGCGCTTGATATCTCCATCGGCCTGGCGCAGATCAAGCCGCGCACGGCGCTGACGGCCAGCGTGCTTGCGACGGGCCGGACGCCTGACAACCTGCCCAGGCCTGCGTTCTACGAGTATCGAAACGTCGAGCCGGTCGGCGACGGGTGGACGCCGCCGGTTACGGCGCAGACCGCTATGGTCTCGCCGATTCCAGTTCCTGCCGAGAGACGCGCTGTCGCGCGCATGCTCCTGGACGCGGAGTCGAACCTTGAAACGTGCGCGCTCATCCTGGCGCTCTATCGAAACCAGTGGGAAGCGGCGAACAGCGAATGGAGCATTCGGGAACGTCCCGACATTCTGGCCACGCTCTATCAGATCGGCTTCGCGCGGTCGAAGCCACACGGCGCGCCGCGGAGCAACGCTTTCGGCAGCCGCGTCCGCCAGGTCTACGAACAGCCGTGGCTCAGCGAATTGTTTGATACCGCGCCGCATTCGCTAAAGTAGGCAAAGCAGGTCGCGGTTCAAAAATAGTGGCGCTACGCCAAGCACTGCGACATTTTCTCAATCGAGAGGAGATTGATATGAAAAGTATTCCGACCTTGATCGGCACGGTGAAGTGTGTCCTCACACTGATTGTTATGGCGCTGGCGACCGCCGGCGGCGGCAAAACCGAGGCTTTCCAACAGGTGGCGTCACAAGCCGAGATTAGCTTTCCGGCGCCAACCGGCCCGCACAAAACCGGGCGGATGAGCTTTCATTGGAAGGACGCCGCGCGCGCCGAGTTGGAGACGATCGCGCCCGACGACAAACGCGAGCTGATGGCGCATCTGTTCTACCCGGCGGACGCGAAAGCTTCGGGCGCGCAGGCGGTATACGTTCCCGACGCCGATGCGATGCGCGGCCCGTGGAATGACGGGCAGGTGGCGCGCATCACGGCGATGCGCGCGTTCAGCCGCGAAAATGCCGAGCTGCCGCGTGGCAAGGCGCGATATCCCGTCATCGTGTTCGCGCCCGGCGGCGGGATGAAGGCGCTGACCTATCACGTACTGCTCGAAGACCTCGCGAGCCACGGCTGGGTCGTGGCCGCCATTGATCCGCCGTACAACGCGCGCGCCGTTCGCTTCCCAGATGGGCGCGTGCTCGGCAACTTACAGCCTGCGGAACGCGGATGGCCTCAGACGCGGAACCGGGAAGAGAACATCCGCTACTACCAGGAACGCATCGTCCATTGGGCGCGCGACGTGAGCTTCATAATTGACCAACTTACCGCGCTCGACCGCGGGAACGGACCGTTCGCCAGGCGCCTCGATCTCGTGCGTGGCGTCGGCGTGTTCGGTCATTCACGCGGCGGCCAGGCGGCGGGCATGGTGCGGCTGCTTGACGAGCGGGTGCGCGGCGGGGTCAACCTTGATGGTACGGCGGGCGAAAACGCCATCATACCGGCCAAGGATGGAGACGGGAGCGGCGCGCAACCGTTCCTTTGGATACAAAAGACGCTTCCTCCGCCGCCCACAGACGAACAACTCCAACGCGCGGGGAGAACACGCGCGTTTTACGACGCGGAAATCGAGCGAGTGATGGAGAGTTGGCGACGCCAATTGAGCGCAGTGGCCGGCGGCGCGTTGCGCGTGTATATTGACCGGCCCGGGATCACGCATATTGATTTCTCCGACGAGCCATTCTGGGACGGCTCAATGACGCCCGATACACGCCCGGGCAAACTCAAGACGATTGCGGACACACGCGCCTGGGTGCGGGCCTTCTTCGACGGCGTCGTGCGCGGCCAATGGACGGATCTCAAGCGGCTGGTCAGCGAGGCCGGCAAGTCACATCCCGAGGTGACCGCGTATGTGTTTGGGAAGATGTGGCCATAGTTGTAACTGCCCGGAGCTTCTACTGGGCGCCGCCGTGCGCCTGCTACCGAAAGAGCGGCGCGACTGGGGCTGCGCGATGCTGGCTGAGCTTGCGCGCCTTCAACAGCCGCCCACACGCTGGCGCTTCGCGATGGGCTGCGCTCGTGTGGCGCTGTTTCCACCTCGCAAAGCCCGCAAAGCCCGCAAAGATGGATTACTTCAAACCCTTAGGAGTCACACCATGAAAAGCATCTTCACAACCCTCGGAGTAGCGGCGCTCATCAGCTTTATCCTTGTGCTGCCGTTTGTGATCCTCGAATCTTTGAATAACACCATAACAAAGCAAAATGCCACCGACCTTACCGCCTTATTTGGTATGTTGTGGTTATTACCAACGGCATTCATCGTCATTCTTGCGCCGATAGTCAGAACCGTACGAGCTGGAAACAGCGTCATGGCGAACCCGATTACTCTTTTGGTCAGAGTCGCTTTTTTGGCGCTCATCGCTTGGACATGGGGATTCGCCATTGTTGACCAACTTCCTTGTTTTCTCGGCGTTCCGAACTGCGATTAGCAAGAGAAGCGGTAACGGTACGATGTGGCCGCAGTGAACTGATCCGGATCACACTAATTGCGACGCATGCTTCAACCGCGCCACCGTTCGATCCTTTCCAATCGCGGCGACTAGATCAAACAAACCTGGCCCGACCGCTTGTCCCGTCAGCGCGGTTCGGGCCGCATTGATGAAAACACCGGCCTTGACGCCTTTCTCATCGGCAAACGCTCGCAGCAAAGTCTCAGCCGTATCGTGCGTGAACTCATCGAGCGTCGCCAAAGCGTCCGCCAATTGCGGAAGCAGCTCTTTTAAGGCCGGCTCTTTCCGCAGATTCTTCTTCACCGCCGCCTCGTCGAATTCGAAGCTGAGGTCGTCAACGAAATAGGGGCGGCCATGATTCGTAAAGTCGGTCAGTGTGCGCGCCCGCTCGCGAATCAGATTCACCGCCTGCTCGAACCAGGCCTTCCTCTCGCCTCCGTACTCATCACGCCACAAACCGCTCTTCTGCAACTCCGCTCTCACCAGCGGGAATAGTTTTTCCATCGGGATGGTCTTGATGTATTCGGCATTCATCCAGAGCGCTTTTTGATCTGTCCAATTGCGCGCGTCGCCTGCGGTGAAGTTAAAGATCGCATTCGATTTGTTAATCCCTTCGAGCGAAAAGAGCTCGATCAACTCCTCCCGCGAAAAAATTTCGCGATCTCCCGCGGCTTCGTTTCCGGCCGGCGCCCAGCCAAGCAGCGCAAGGAAATTGACGAACGCGTCGGGAATGAACCCGGCGTCGCGATAGGTCGTTACGCTGACGATCTCGCCGTGCTTGCGCTTCGAGAGCTTGCCTTTATTCGGCGCCAGAATCAGCGGCAAATGGGCGAATTTTGGGACCGGTTTTTCGAGCGCCTGGTAGATCAAAATCTGCTTGTGAGTATTCGAGAGGTGATCCTGCCCGCGCACAACGTGCGTAATGCCCATCAAAATGTCGTCAACGACGACCGAGAGGTTGTAGAGCGGATGGCCATCGGAACGCAGCAAGACCAGGTCTTCGATGTCTTTGTAGTCGCGTTCCTGCAGGCCATAGACGGCGTCGTCGAACGAGGTTTTCCCTTCCTCCGGAACTTTGAAGCGAATGACGAATGGCTCGCCGGCAAGCGCGCGCCTGTCCGATTCCTGCCGTGGCAGGTTACGGAATGGATTCACTATTTTCCCTTGGCGGGCGGCTTCGGCGGTCTGTTGTTTGACGGTCGCGTCGTCTCGCTCTTCTTTCGGCGTAAAGTCGCGGTACGCCCAGCCGTTGTCGAGCATTTGCTGTACGGCGTCGCGATGCTTGTCGGCGTAATCGGACTGAAAGAACGGGCCCTCGTCGTAATCGAGGCCGAGCCATTCCAACCCTTCAAGAATTCCCCGAACCATCTCGTCGCTGGATCGCTGAAGGTCAGTGTCTTCGATCCGGAGGATGAATTTGCCGCCACGGGAGCGGGCGAACAACCAGTTGAACAATGCAGTGCGCGCGCCTCCGACGTGCAAATAGCCGGTGGGCGAAGGCGCGAAACGAACACGAATCTCTGACATAGAGCTTATGAACTCTTCCTTGGTTTTGATAGGTTTGAGCAAGCGGAGAACTATACAACAGATGCGGGAAGAGAGAGTACGGAAAAGACGGAAATGACGGAACATACGGAAAGTCTCAAAGATTTTTAGCTCTTCCGTCTTTTCCGTTATTTCCGTCCTTTCCGTACTCTCTCTTATTACTTCACTAAAAATTCAATTTATTACCGAGTTAGACATGGAGGGAGGCGGCGGGGAGCAATTCAAACCATTACTTCACGACATTACGCATCGCGAAGCTGCGCCCATCAACCGCGCGGTCGGTGGCGAGGATTCCGTCGAGATGGTCAATCTCGTGTTGGAGCAGTTCAGACAACGCGCCGTGCGCTTTCATCACGCGCTGCGCGCCACGCTCGTCGGTATAATTTACGTCGACTTCCACGTGACGCCGGACACGGATCATCAAATTGGGGATCGAGAAACAATCGTCCCACAACTCCATCGTCTCGCGGCTGGCGCGGGTGATGGTTGGGTTGATGAGGGGGAACGATTCGCCGACGTTGAGAAAAATCATCCGACGTTGAACGCCGACCTGCGGAGCGGCTATCCCGCGGCCAAAGCCGTTTTGTTCGCGGAAATTGTCGAGCGTTGCGGCCAGATCGCCTATCAATTCGCGAGTCTCGCGCGAATGAACGTTGGCCACCGGCGACGATGGGCGCCAGAGTTCCGGATTTCCCAGGAGTAATATTTCGCGTATAGGCATAATCTATTCCTCCGAAAGTCCCAGGAGCGCGCACGGAGACGCGCCATCTCCAAGGGAGATTTTTAAAATTCTCAGGACGGCGCGCGAGCGCAAGACTCCTGAAAGTGATATTGATGATTCAAACTGATTCGGATTTGTTATTGACCTATATGTGCCCCGGCGCAGTCTATCAAACTATCGATCAAGAGCAAAGGGTGGGCTGTCGAGAGGCTGCTGTGATAAATCATCGGGTAGTTGAAAGCGGCGGGTCTTGTACAGCCCGCCGCCTTCGTAAAACCGAAATTCCGACCAAATCAAGCTCGTGCGATCCATGCGATCACCGAACCGACCATCATTCCGAAGATCAGCCGGCCGGGCCAAGTCGTAGTCAGAATTTCGCCCATAGCGTAAAGCACGTCGTAGATCAGAATCAGGTCACCGATTTCCATGGAATCTCCTTTGCAGAATGGGTTATGCAGGATGCCGGCGCGCGAGCGTTGATATGCGCGTGAGCCTCTATCAACTTGCGCGCGCAGACGCTGAACAGGAATTGACCGAGTAAGCCCGGAAGTTCTCAAGTGAAACATTTCCGGGCTTACTTCCCAAGTCATTGCCTGGTACACGGAATACCATTCAGGGCAAAGTTGTTCGGGATGGGATTCGCGCCGCTAGAATTTGCCTGGAATCCGATCAAGTAGGAGCCGCCATTGGGGAAATTGGCGTTGAAATTCGCGTTGTTGGCTTTCACCGCCTGACCGGATTGAGTAATCACGGTGTTATAAAAGCTCATGATCTTCTGGTTGCCCGAGAAGGACCATGTGAGTTGCCAACCGTTTAATGCGACTCCGGTGTTGTTTTGAATGTTGATGGTGGCGTTAAAACCAGTCGCCCATTGACCTGTCACGGTGTAGTTCACCGAGCATCTCGCGCCGTTGACGGGTGTCGGAGACGGTTTTGGAGTAGGAGTAGGAGTAGGAGTAGGATTGGGTGCTGGCGCGCCGGTTGCAACGGCGACGTCAACGAAACCACCCCCCGCATCAGGCATCGTGATTCCACGAGCAATCACTTTTTGCGTCGTCCCTGGTGTCAGGGACGGATTGATTTGGCCTAGGTCAATGGTGAAAAGCGTCCGTCCGCTGACCCCGACAAGAAAATTACCTCCATTGGAGTCGGAGTAGATATCGAAGTCCCCCGTCGGGTTGACGTTGATCGGGTCGCCGGTGGGGGTGACAAGGCGGCCGATTGTTTGCAATACGCCTCCGCCCGTGGCCGAGCTGCCGCCGGGAGTGGCCGGCGCGATCGTCACGAACGTATCGAGGTCGTAATCAATCCCGTAGAAAATAGTGACCGTCGCGCCGACAAAGTTGTTGGTATATGAGCCGGCGGAGACGTTCGGGACCACCCCCTTATTGACGTCGTTCGGACCGTAAGTCAGGGCGGTTTGAACTGCGGTGATGTTGAGATTACCGCCAGAATTGACGACCGCGTAATTTGTGGTGTTGCTTCCGATCAAACGCAGCGCGTTGACGACCGGATTGAAATCCGCCAGCGACTGGAACCCTCCGGGAAAACGAGTCGTCATGTTACTCACCAGAGAAACGCTTCCCAGGTTACTGGAACCCAGGTTGATAGTGTAGATACTGCCGGTGTCGGTCAGAGCATAGAGGGCGCCGTCAGCCGGGCGAAAATCAAGCCCGGTCAAATTGCCGTTGGCTTGTGTGACGCGAACTAACCGGGTGAAGCTGGTCGCGCCAGGTTGGAGGACAAAAATAGTGTTGTCGGCGTTCAGGGCGTAAATAGGCGTTCTCGGCATGACGATGCCTGAGTCTTGTGTGGCAAAGCTAGCAGCTGATGAGGCAGATGCGCTAGACGAGTTAAGCTCACTTTTAGCTTTGGCCGCATGCCTGCTCATCAAACCAAACATCAATGAAGCAGCCAGGACCAATGTGGTTAATGTCATCCCAGTAATTGACATCTTTTTCATGTTTTTATACCTCATTTAGTTACACCATTCCCTAGACAAAAGGATGTTCATTCGCCGTGAATGAACGAGACGAAAAAATCACCTCCCGGCAATAAGCGATCTCCGCCGGTTTCGAGAGGCTTCATTCGAGAGGCGTCGTTTGAGGAGCTTCGTTTGAGCGCATCATTTGAGTAGCTTCAAATGACAGCCAAATGGGAGAGCTATATTATTCAAAAAGGAGAGCCTGTAATTTGGTGAGATAAGGGCGATCAGTAATTCAGTGAGGTAAGGGCAATCAACCAACGAGGCAAGAGATCAATCTTGATCTACTTTATTGTCCTGTTTCCAATCAAGGTGAGGTTTCAATGCGACGTTTGCAGCCTACACGATCGCGCGGTTAGCATCAAGTACAAAGTGAAAAGTGACAAATTTGTGCCTTGACCTTTAAACACCGAAGTAACACATTACAGTGAGAGCCAAACATGAACGAAGACAGAATCAATCTTTTTCTTTTCGATTTCGACGGCACTTTGGTCAACACGACTCCGCTGATCCTTCGCGCATTTCACGCCACGTGGGAGCGGGTGTTCGGGTTCGTTTACGACGATTCGCAATACATCAAAACTTTTGGGATGTTGCTGCCGAAGGCGATGCTGCTGCTGACCGAGCAGGCGATTACGGAAGAGCGCATCGCGCGGCCCGATGGTTCTCCGGGTTTTTTGGCGGACTTTTTATCCGCCAAAAGCGAGGAGTTGACGTTGGTTTATCGGGCGTTCAATCAGCAATGGCACGATGAAATGATCGAGCCATTCGACGGTGTTGAGGAGACGCTTGGTGAATTGAGATCTCGGGGATTCTCTCTGGGCGTCGTCTCATCGAAGATGCGAGCCGGGGTGCGACGAGGATTGGACGCTTATCAAATGGCGGGGATGTTCGATGTGATCGTCGCAGGGGACGATTGCGAAAATCATAAGCCGCACCCCGAGCCATTGCTGCGCGCGATCGGAGCGATGAACGCGTCGCGAAACGAAGCGATTTACATTGGCGATAGCACCCACGACATCATTGCCGGGCGCGCGGCGCGGATGCGAACAGCCGCTGCTACCTGGGGACCGTTCCCCCGCATCGAACTGGAAAATTTGCGGCCCGATTATTTGCTGGATAATCCCAAAGACTTGCTGACGATCTTCACTCTCTGATCATGCGCTTCACCAACTTCAAATCTTCGGGCGTGTCCACGCCGATTGAGCGGTGCGGGACTGCGACGACCTTGATCTTGTACCCATGCTCCAGCGCGCGCAGTTGCTCGAGCATTTCGCTCTGTTCGAGTTGGCTCGGAGGAAGTTTCGCGTACGCCAGCAGGAAATCGCGGCGGTAGGCGTAAAGTCCTGTATGTTTGTTGAAAGCTTTGAGGAGTTCAGGCCGGGCGCGCAACGCGGCTTTGATCGATCCGTGTTCCAGAACCGCGGCGCGCGGGAAGGGAATCGGATTGCGGGAGAAATAGAGCGCGAACCCGTCACGATCAATAACGACCTTTACCACATTCGATTTGAGCGCGTCTTCGACCGATTCAATCGGCTCGCAGGTTGTGCTCATCATGATTGACCGGTCGGCGAGCAGAGGCGCGACCGCGGCCTCAATCGTTGATGGCTCGATCAGCGGCTCGTCGCCCTGAATATTGACGATGATCTCGGCGTCAAGCTTCGCCGCGACTTCGGCCAGGCGGTCGGTCCCCGTCGCGTGATCCGGCGAAGTCATCATCGCCTCGGCTCCGGCGCTGCTGACGGCTTGAAAGACGCGCTCGTCATCGGTTGCGACGATGACGCGGCTGATTGACGATGTCTGTTTAGCGCGCTCGATGACACGCAGGATCATTGGTTTTCCGGCGATTTCAATCAGTGGTTTGCCTGGCAGGCGGGTTGATGCGTAGCGCGCGGGAATGATTGCGACGACTTTGTGTTTCATAGGTCTGTTATGGGTCGGGGCTGACCCGTTGAATGAGGCGCGATTGTACGAGCCGAAGCGTGGCAAAACAAGAGGCATTCATTGGATTAAAAGGAAGAGAGAGCGCGGAAAAGACGGAAATAACGGAACAAACGGAAAACTAAGGGGCGGAGAAACTGAGAGGCCAATTAACGCCCCATCTCTCAGTCTTCCGTTTGTTCCGTTATTTCCGTCTTTTCCGCGCGCTCTCTTCACTGCCTTTGGTGATGAGTTAACCAACAACCGGCGAAATCGTGGCTTTCTTTTTTCTCGCTGAATCTTTAATATCTGTGGTCAGTCTGACTCCCTATAAGTTAACCAACAGCAATATCGGTATCGTTCCTTCTTATGGGATTCGCAACAAAGGCAATACACACAGGACAGGAGCCGGATCCATCAACCGGCGCGATCACAACACCAATCTATCAGACTTCAACATACGTTCAGGACGCGTTGGGCCGGCACAAAGGGTTTGAATACGCGCGCACACAAAATCCGACACGCGCCGCGCTTGAAGAAAATCTCGCCGCGCTCGAAGGCGGGCGCGCCGCGCATTGTTTCGCTTCCGGAATGTCCGCGATTGACACCACATTGAAACTGCTCAGCGCGGGGGATCATGTCATCGTCTCCGAAAATACTTATGGCGGAACTTATCGTCTTTTCGAAGGCGTGCTGAAGAATTTCGGCCTGGATTTCAGTTACATCGACACAACAGAAGCGGCCAATGTGGAAGCGGCGCTTCGTGGAAACACCCGGATGGTTTTCGTAGAAACGCCAACCAACCCGATTATGGCCGTGGCTGACCTGGAAGGCATTGGCAAACTAACGCGCGAGCGCGGCATCCGATTGGCGGTTGACAACACGTTTATGAGCCCGTTCTTCCTGCGTCCGATCGAATGGGGCGCGGACATCGTCGTTCATTCGACGACGAAGTATTTAAACGGGCACAGCGACAGCATTGGCGGTGTGGTCGTCACAACCAGACCTGAAGACGTGGAGCGCATCGGATTTTTGCAGAACGCCGTGGGCGCGATCATCTCGCCGTTCGACGCGTGGCTGGTGATGCGCGGGACCAAGACCTTGGCGGTGAGAATGAAGCAGCACGACGATAATGGGCGCAGAGTAGCCGCGTTCCTCGATGAACATCCGAAGGTCGAGAAGGTTTACTATCCGGGGTTGCGGCGCCATCCGCAGCACGAACGCGCGATGCGGTTGATGTCCGGCTTCGGAGGAATGATTGCCTTTGAAACAGGTTCTCTTGCGGCTGCGCGCTCAGTATTGGATAATGTCCGCCTCTGCGCGCTCGCCGAGAGTTTGGGCGGCGTTGAAACACTGATTTCTCATCCGGCAACGATGACACACGCGTCGGTTCCAGCGGAGCAGCGCGCGCGGCTGGGCATTACCGACGGTCTTGTGCGCATCTCCGTAGGCCTTGAAGATGTCGAAGACATAATTGCCGATCTGGATGCGGCGCTCCAACACATGTAAATTGCGACAAGTGATAAGCCAGGCCCGCGTGGCGCCGACCATTGACAGAAGAACGATTGAATAAAAGGTTACCTTTAGCTTTTATGGCCGAGCTTCCAACCATCAACCTGGCGCTTTATGCCCAAACAGACGTGGGCATGGTGCGCAGTGGCAACGAAGACAATTTCCTGATTCTCGATCTTTCGACTGGCAGAAGTTGGACCGCCAGCGAGGAAGAGCCGCAAGATTTACTCACTTATTCACAAGGCTATTACGGCACACTGCTGGCGGTCTCCGACGGAATGGGCGGCGCGTTGGCGGGCGAAGTCGCGTCGCGGATGGCCGTCGAAACCGTGCGGGATAGAATGTTGCAACTTCAGGCGCACGACGTCTACGGCAAGATGCCATTCCACGAACGGTTGCGCCTCTCCATCGAAGAAGCCAACATTCTGATCAACGGCGAAAGCCAGACCAATCCCGCGCACAAGGGGCTGGGCGCCACCTTCACCGCGGTCGCAACGCATGGCAGTCAGGTCTTCTTTGGGCAGGTCGGAGATAGCCGCGCTTACCTGATCCGCGAAGGCAAGATAGTCCGCGCCACCAAAGACCAATCGTTGGTGCAGCAGTTGATTGACGCCGGGCAGATCACCGAAGAGGAGGCTGAAACCCACAGCTACCGCAACGTGATTCTGCAGGCCCTGGGCGCGCACAGTAATGTGAACGTAGAGGTCAACTGCCTGCCGCTTTGCAACCTGGATACGCTGGTGATTTGCAGTGACGGGTTATCGGGAAAAGTGCACCAGGACGAAATAGCGCGGATCGTTCATGAGGCGTCGGATTTCAAGTCGGCTTGCCAGCGCCTGATCGATCTGGCCAACGAACGCGGCGGAGAGGACAACATCACCGTGGTCATCGCGCAATATTCGGGCAGCGGTTTGACATTGCCGAAGGGCGATGCGATTGAACCGCAAAGCCTGGCCCGCTCGCCTGACACGCCGACCGAAATCAACTGGGGAATCGGCGCGCCCACGGATCCGTTGAACGCGCCGACTGACCCCATAGGCGATTTCCCAAGCGCCGCCGAAGTAAAGGCTACCGAACCGCTTCCGACCCCGCCCACGCAGTCCACGCCTTTCACGGCAAAAGCCCAACGCAGCACCACCGAACTGTCACGCTCAGGCGACCTGTCGGGTCGGCGCGGGCCGATTACCGCCGTCTTCGCGCCCGAAGATTTCGATGATGATCCGCAGGTTTCGCCGACGCATTCCGCGAGGACGGAGCCCCTTGAATCGCGCGGCACGAAACCGATCAAGCCGCAAAGCTCGACGGCGAATTTAGCGCCGGAGCCATCCGTTTCAAAGACAGGCGGTTCGACGCCGAGCGCCGGCCACGATCCATTAGATTCGAAGGTAGATTCAAAGGCAGATTCAAAAGCGAATTCAAAAGACGGACAATCCCGCAGGAACCTTGTCATCCTCGCCGGATTGATTGCGTTGGGAATCGGCGGTTTGTTGATTGGCGCGACCACGTATTTCAAGCAGCAGGCGCAGGAGCGTAACTTGCAAGAGCAGGCGCAGGCGAAGTTGAAGCTTGAGAATCAGAACCAGAAAGAAGGGCGGATTGGGAGCCTGCGCGAAAGGATAGCCAATATCAGCAAACAGCTCCAGGCTTCGAATAAACCCGGGTTGAAAGGGAAACGCGATATTTGGAGCGAGAGTCTGAACAAGCTTAGCCAGCGGCTGGACGACATCAACAAAATGTCTTCAGAGAAATTGCAGGAGATCAGCCAGGCCTGCGATGAAGTCGGAAAAGAACTCAACAAGATCGAAGAGGAGGTCAACAATCTGCAAGGACTCTTCCCTTCGCCGGAAATCAACCGCGAGCCGATCAAAGTTTAACGCTCACGCCTTTTCATCTCTCACAGGACAATTACAAATACCGATTTGACGCCGGAGTCACGCTCGCTACCACTCGCGGTACAGACTTCTCTCACAGAACAATCACAAAGACGGATTTGACGCCGGGGACTTGGCGGATGTTCGAGACTACCGCGCCGACATCGGCATTGTGGTTCCGCGGCGTTTTGATCGTAACGTTCCCGTCCTTGACCTCGGAATACCAGAGCTTGGTCTCCGGGTTGTCTTCCAGAGAGCGGCGGACTTCCTCGTGAACTTCGGCGTCACTGCGGCCGATCAATCTGGCGCCAGCGCGCCCGGCGCCGCGGCCCGCGCTCTTCGCGCCCTTCACTGACGCGTCGCCAGCGCCCCTCATGGCCTCTTTCGATTTTGAGGCCGTCCCGGCGCCAATATCCCAGGTCTTTTCAAGCCCCGCGCGGACGCCCGACCCGACTTTCTTCACGCCGCCCGTCACGGCGGCGCCGGTGTTTACCGTGGTGTCCTTTACTCCGTAACCGATCTTCGGCGCCAGGCCGTCGCGGCGCAAAATGTCGGCCTCCTTGCCCGTCGCCGGATAAGTCAGTTCGAGCTTGCGATAAGTCTCGGGGTCAATCCGCCCGGAGTCTTTCAAGCCGTTGTCGGATTGATATGCCCGCACGGCTTCGCGCGTGTCGCGATCGAGCACGCCGGTGATCTTCGATTTGTAATAGCTCCGGCGGGCGAGTTCGGCTTGAACGGCTTTGACCTCTTTTTCGGTGATCCGCCATTCAGTTGTTGGGCGGTCTGCGGGGTGCGAATTGGCTGTTTGCCCCGATGTCTGGCTTGGCGCCTGCTCCGATGTCTGATCGACGGGGACGGGAGTTTGCGCGATTGCGAGGATTGGGAATAGAAATGCGACGGCGATTGGTAAACGCAACAAGGGAGCTTTCCTCATAATCTTCTCCTTTTCAGCGCCGCGAGCGGTGGCGAGTGAGACCCAGTCAATCGATCATTGACGGCGTCACACTCGCTACCGCTCGCGGTACTGATCTTTCAATATCGCGAGCGATGACGAGTGTGATCCGGTCAACTGGTCATTGACGGCGCCACGCTCGCTACCTCTCGCAGTACTGATCTTTTCAAAATTTCAGGGGTATTTCGGAGGAGATAATAACCCACCAACCGGGGGCCAATCGAGCCTTATTTATTCGGCCAGGATCATTCTGCTCTGCAACCGGTCGCCGTTGCTCGTCAGGCTGCGCTCTTTTTCCGGCGCCGGCCCGCCCAGTTCGTTCATCAGGTTTTTGAGAAATTCATCCTGCACCTTACGCAGGGAAAACACGCGACGATATTCGGCGTTGTCGTAAACCGCAAACAGAAGCGTCCCGCGGCTGCGCGTGTGCATCACTCCGGCCAAGGCCGCGACGCCGCTGTCGGTGCTGGTCAATGTGCCGGTTTTAGCGACGATGCTTCCGGCAAATCCGCTCTCGGTGAATCGGGCCCGCATCGTGCCGGGATCAATCCCTCCGAGCCCCATCAGCGCGTCGGGTTTGAGGCTGTATTTATCGAGCCAGCCGACCATCGCGCGCAACATTTTCACGGTGTCGCGCGGCGACATCCGGTTCACGTTCAGTCCCGATCCCGTGGAGATTTGAATCGTGTCCGGCGAAAGCCCCGCCTGTTCAACCAGGAAGTTCTTCACGTATTGAGGGCCGCCTATGTGGCTGGCGATTGTCTCAGCCATCGAATTCACGCTATGCGCGTTTTGATATTGCGCGATGCGCAACAGCGTGTCGGATTCGACCGTGACCAGCAGCCGTCCGCGAGGCTGACTATTGGCTTCTTCATACTTGATCGGATCGCGGAAGGCTATGCCGGAGTTGCGTTCGAAGACGCCCGCCGAAACGCCGGTTTGCGAATTATTATTGCAGTTGAAGTCGCCTATCACGACGAGGCTTCCGTTGACGCGCCGCACGCCGAACTTGCGCAGCGCCTCGCCCGCCTGCTTCGCGTTAGAGATCGAGAATGACGGGTCTCGTCCGCTGAAGAGAATCAAATCGCCGTTCAACTCACCGGTCTTCTCGTTGATTTCTCCATTCGCCAGAAGATCCGTGTGAAAACGGTGATTGGGGCCGAGCCTGTTCAACGCCGCAAGCGTCGTGGCCAGTTTTATCACCGACGCCGGGTTGAACGTGATGTCTTCGTTCATCATCGCCACAGGCTCGCCGCCCTCCAGCGTCTCTATGTAAACGCCGTGCTTGCGCCAATCGCGTCCCTCGGCGGTCAGCGTGTTGGTGAAATCGCCCAATGCGCGCGGCGCGACGTATCGAGCCTTCAGTTCCGCCGAACGTTCTTTCGACGGCTGGGCAGGCTTCCCAGTCTTTTGGGCTGACGCCAGGCCTACGGCCATATTGGCGTCGCTCATCGGAACTTGTGTGCAGCTTGTTAATACAAGTGTGATCAGGGCAATAAATATTTTCATTTCTCTCCAACTTCGAATTTAATAAAAATTTGCGATATTCTGAGGAGAACGAGACTAGCGAGAACAAATGAGGCTTGCGTCTCGCGATTGCGGTGATAAATTACCGGCGTCACGCGGTGAAATCAAGTACTAAAATTTTGATCCTGTGACGGTGGCTAGGCTATTCAGGCTAAGACGTCAAGCCCCTGGTTTGCTGGGACTTGGATGCGCCACAAGGTTCGCGCTCGACGCAAAAAAACGCCGCTGCCGCGTTCTTTGGCCAGTCTGGTTGATGGCCCGGTTGATGGCCCGGTTGATGGCCCGGTTGATGGCCCGGTTGATGGCTCGGTTACCACCACGGTTCCAACTGAAAAATGCGGCGGCGCGCAGGCGCCTGCCCCCAAACCTGCGGAGTAAAACGATGATGAACGCACGCCGATTCGCGCTGATTACCGGTTTTCTATTCGCCTCTCTCACGCTCATCTTGTTTCAGTCGATGAGCGCCGTCGCGCAAACTCAATCCAATAATGCGGCGGGCAATACTGCGGCCAGTTCGACTCTGCCCGCGCCGGAGACCACGCTCGGTTTCAAGATCGGCGAAGACCGGAAGCTGGCGAAATGGGATCAGTTCCTCGCCTATTTTGGCGAGCTTGCAAGGGCGAGCGACCGCGTCAAACTCGATACTTTGGGTAAAACGACGCTCGGGCGGCCATTTGTTGTCGCTACAATCTCGTCGTCTGAAAATTTGAAACGGCTCGACGAATTCAAAGAGATTCAACGCAAGCTGGCCGACCCGCGTCTGCTTGCGAACCAGAGCGAATTGGCGATCGGCGAGCTGATCAAATCCGGCAAGACCGTCGTAGTTATCACCTGCAGCATCCATTCGACCGAGGTCGGCGGGACGTTCACCGCGACCGAACTCGCCTATAAGCTGACCTCGCAAAACACGCCGGAGATCAAGCAGATTCTCGACAACGTGATCTTGCTGCTCGTTCCTTCGCTCAATCCCGACGGCACGGACATTGTCGCCGATTGGTATCGGAAGACGCTCGGCACGCCGGCCGAAGGCGCGTCGCCGCCGGAGCTTTATCACCATTATGTCGGCCACGACAACAACCGCGACTGGTATGCGTTCACGCAAGTCGAGACGCAGCTCACTGTGGACAAAATCCTCAACGTCTGGCGTCCGCAGATCCTGCACGACATTCACCAGATGGGCGGCGCAGGCGCGCGGTTTTTTATCCCGCCGTATATTGATCCATGGGAGCCGAACATCGATCCGGCGATCACCGCCGGAGTGAGCGCGCTCGGAACTTCAGTCGCGTGGGAGATGACATCGCAGGGCAAGAGCGGCGTGGTAGTCAACGGGATCTTTGATTCGTGGACTCCCGCGCGCGCCTACGCCCATTACCACGCCGGGTTGCGAATACTTTCGGAAACCGCGAGCGCGCGGCTGGCGACTCCGGTTGAAATCCCGTTCCCGGTTTTAGGCGGAGGGCCGAATTACAACGCCAAGACCGCCTCGTGGAATTTCCCCAAGCCCTGGTCCGGAGGCCGATGGACATTGCGCGACATCGTTGATTATCAGAGCGCGGGCGCGATGGGGCTGCTCAACCATGCCGCGCGCCACCGCGAGCTTTACCTGCGCAACTTTTACGAAGTCAGCAAACGCGCCGTCGAAGCCAAGGATGGGCCTTTCGCGATTCTGCTGCCTGAGCCGGAACTGCCCGCGTCGCTGGCCAGCGCGTTCAAACGGCTCAGAGAGGGGTTGAGTCAGGTGAGCGGCACGAAGGAAGAGAAACACGAGCAGGGCGAACAGATCGTCAAGAATATCACCGGCGAACCTTCGACCAGCGATGAAGTGGTCTACTACTACAAGATCGAAGGCCTCGACCGCGCGCTGAACATCCTCAGACGCGGCGGCGTTGAAGTGATGCGCGCGAGCAGGGATTTCACCGCTGATGGAAAGAATTATCCGGCGGGCGCGCACATAATTTTTATGAAACAGCCTTACGGCGCGTTCGCGAAGACGTTGCTCGAATCGCAGGTCTATCCCGATCTGCGCGAATATCCCGGCGGGCCGCCGAAACGCCCTTACGACGTGACGGCGCACACGCTGCCGCTGCTGATGAACATCAAGGCGGTCTTTATCAAAGGGCAATTCACCGTCGAAGCCAAACCCGAACCGGCCGCGCTCGTGATTCAATCCCGCGTCCGGCCCAACGCGGGCGTGCGCGTGGCGATGTACAAAAATCATCTTCCCTCCATGGATGAAGGCTGGACGCGCTGGATGTTCGATCAATACAGATTCCCCTTCACATCACTGCGCGACGCCGAAGCGCGCGCGGGCGCCTTGAAGGACAAATACGACGCGATCCTCATCCCCGATCAATCGGTCGGCGCGCTGGTCAATGGTCTTCCAAGCGGGGCGGGTGGGACAGGCGGAGCGGGCAGAGCGAGCGACGCGGCGGGAGGCGAAGAGCGAGGGGCCGGCGCTTACCCCGCGGAGTACGCCGGAGGGCTGGGCGAGGCGGGCGTCAAAGCGTTGCGCGAATTTATCGAGGCCGGGGGCACCGTGATCACGTTCAACAACGCCTCCAATTTTGCAATCGAGAGACTGGGCGCTCCCGCGCGCAATGTTCTCAAGGGCGTTTCGGCGCGCGATTTTTACTGCCCGGGCTCGATCCTGCGCGCGCAGCTCGATTCATCAAGCCCTCTCGCCTTCGGGCTGGAGAAAGAATCGATTGCGTGGTTTGAAAACAGCCCCGCGTTCGAGATCACCGATCCGGCCAGCGCGAAAGTAATCGCGCGTTATCCCGAATCGGAGAACCCGCTGCTGAGCGGGTGGATTCTCGGCGATAAACTGATTCGGGGTAAAGCAGCGATGGTTGAGGCGAAGATCGGCAAAGGCCGCGTCATCCTCTTTGGATTCCGCCCGCAATACCGCGCTCAGAGCCTGGCGACTTTTCCGCTGCTATTCAACTCGATCCTGACGAGCAAGAGCGATTAAGTTCGAGTCAGTACCGCGAGCGGTAGCGAGCGTGGCTTCCTGAGCCGGTCTATTGATAGAGCCACGCTCGCTACCGCTCGCGGTACTGACCCCTCCGAGCAGGTCAAAAAAACGGGTGGCCGAAATCTCGGCCACCCGGAGTTCTAAATCGAACCACACAACATCAAGACTAGATGGAGAAAATCCATTTCGCGCCGTGCGTAAGACCCTGCCAGTCTCAATCCTGAGCGCTTCGATTCAGCTCAACCATAGTGACAGCAGCGGCTGTTAATCCAGCGTCACTGTGATAAACGTGAGCTGGCCGCCGCGTTCAACCTGGAATACGACCTCTCCGTTCTTGAGCGGTTTGAGGGCGGCGGTCAGGCTCTGCGCAGTCGTCACCGCCGTGCGGTTGACGCGGTGAATCACGTCCCCACGTCTCATCCCGGCTTCGAATGCGGGGCTGCCCGGCTGCACTTCATCAATCACCGCGCCGGAGGCGATCTTCAGCTTCAGGTCGCTCGCCTTCGCGCTCGTCACCGTCGAATACGAAAGGCCGAGCTTTCCTCCATCTTCCTCGCTCGACTCTTTGTTCTGGGCCATGTCTCGTCCGGGACGTTCAGTGAGCGTAATCGAGGTCGTTTGCGCGCGCCCGTCGCGGACGTATTTCAACCTGACGGTCTTGCCCACTGGCGTGTCGCCGACGAACTCGGTCAACTGTTTGGAAGATTTCACGGGCTTGCCGTCGAATTCGATAATCACATCGCCGCTGCGCAGACCCGATTTCGACGCGGGGCTGTTGTCGGTCAAATCGCCGACGACCGCTCCTTCCGCTCCTTCATAGCCCAGCGATTTCGCCACCGCGGGAGACACCGTTTGCAGGCTCACGCCCAAATATCCGCGCGACACCCTGCCGTTCTTGATCAGTTGCGCTTCGACCTTCTTCGCCAGATTCGATGGGACGGAGAAACCGATGCCTTCGCTGCCGCCCGAACGCGAATAGATCATCGTGTTGATACCCACGACTTCACCATCCATATTCACCAGCGGCCCGCCCGAATTGCCCGGATTGATCGAAGCGTCGGTTTGAATGTAGTTGTCGTAAGTTCCGCCGAGTTCACGCCCCGTGGCTGAAACAATGCCCGCGGTCATCGTTTGCTCTAGGCCAAAAGGCGAGCCGAGCGCGATCACCCATTCGCCCTGCTCCAGCTTCGACGAATCGCCGAGCGTGGCGAACGGCAGATTGTTCGCCTCGACTTTGATCAACGCCAGATCGGTTTCGGAGTCCGTGCCGATGCGGCGCGCTTTGAGCTCGCGGCCGTCGGCCAGCCTGACCTTGATATCGTCAGCGTCGCCCGCCACATGGTTGTTGGTCAGGATGTAACCGTTTGCGCTGATGATAACGCCGGAACCGGTTCCGCGTTTCGCGCGAGGAGCGTCCATAGGGCCGGAATGGGGGCCGGAATGGGGGCCGGAATGCGGGTCGAAAGGCGGAAATCCATCTAACTCGTCGCCTCTGGCCGGGCGTTTGGCCCTCTCGACTATGTTGATGTGGACGACGGCGGGCTTGACCCGTTTGGCCACATCGACGAACGTGCGCGAAAGTTCCGCGGGCGAAGCCAGCGGCCCCGTTGGGGACGCCTTGGCTACCTCAGACATTTTTGCCTGCGTCGCCTGTTGGCCGAAGACCAGCGCGTTGTTCGAAGCGTATAAACCCAATCCCAGCGAAAGAGCCAGCGCCGGCGTCAATTTCCGCGCGCGTCCGGCCCTCTTAGTTGAATCGTTGAATTTCTTCTCCATCTTTTGTTTTACCTCTGTGTTGAATTGAAGGGATATGAAAGAGCAGTCCGCAAACTGCCCCGCGCAAATTGCCTCAGGGCTTTGCTAAAACCAATTCACTGTGTGTGTTCTTCACTTGTTGATTTAACAGAGTTGATCATTGTCTTCCCAAGCGCGGCCTTTGATGCGGAGCATGTAGGGCTTACTGTCTGTCGAGTAGATTATTCATCGCTAAACGGATGCGCGTGGCCCATGCGCATTCGTTCAACAGGCGCATAGCGCGGGGAGGGTCGCCGTTGGCTGCGGCGTTTTACGGGAATGACAAACAGGAAACAGTGAGTGAGACAGGGCGTTTGAATAGGAAGGAGCGGCTCTTTTGTTTTTCATCCTGTGAAAACCTGGGTGTCAGGCGCCCCGATCATTGTGTCGCGTAATAGCCTTCCTTAGCCCGCACGACCAGCGACGGCAGCCCCTTCGGCGCATTGACGCGAACTTTGATCTTGCGCCATTTACCGTCGCGCTGTTCGTTGGCCGGGATATATCCAATGCTGTACTGATGGCGCAGCACCAGCGCGATGCGCGTGACCGCGTCTTCCAGCTCTCTATACGAATGGGGCGAGAAGCTCATGCCGCCCGTCGTGCGGGCGATCTCTTCCAGAACCGCCAGGCCCTGCTGATCCATCATGCTGCCCGCGCCCACGATCTCTTCGGTAATGCCGATGCAATAGACCTGCACGTCAGTTTCCTTGAGCAGTTTTCGCAACTCGCCATAGTTGTATCGCGAAGCGTTGTCCTGGCCGTCGGAGATGATCAGGATCGCGCGTTTGTCGTGGCGGCCTTCTTTGACTTTTTCGACGCCCAGGTAGGCTGCGTCATAGAGAGCGGTCTGGCCGCGGGGTTCGGCGAATGACAACTTGTTCAGAACCGTCTGGCCGTCGGTCAGCCCGGCCAACAGCGTGGCCCGGTCGTTGAACGTGACCAGGAAGAAATCGTCCTCGTTATGACACGTGCCGACGAACGCCCCGAGCGCTTCGCGCGCGCGCGCGATCTTGTTGCTCATGCTCCCCGACAGATCGAAGACGATGCCAACGCTCGCCGGTTTGTCCTCGTCGCTGAAGAACTCGATCTGCTGCCGCACTTTGTCTTCGAAGACTTCAAAATGGTCTTTGCCAAGCCCGGTGATCTGGCGGAACTGCTTGTCGGTTACCGACACATTGACGGTGACGACCGCGGTGCGCTGTTTGATGACGTCTTTATCCTGATCCTGATTTAATTTCTGTTGCTGGCCGCTGACCCCGGGCTGAATCGCAAGCAATAACAGGCATCCGATTAGCGCTTTGTAAATGCGCGCGCCGTGGTTTTTTGAGCGCCTCATAATCCTTCCCCCTTCTAAATTCGAGAAATTTCAGGCCGGGGAGATCGGAATATGGGAGCGACAATCGTCCAGCAAACGGCGTTCATCTCGCCGCCCGGCGGGCCGCTCGCTCACGGATGATTCAACTTCCGGTCTTTGCTTGCGCGGTTGGCTTGCAAGATACATTCAACAATGGCCGTGGCTCGTTCGTCCGGCGAACGGGTTGTATGACCGATTCGCCGATGTATGCCGCTCGTTCGCTCAGTCCGCCGCCGTACTGACACGATGACGCCGGTAATTTAAGTTGTGCGTTGAGGTAAGGAGTGTGAGCGTGAACAACAAGGCTGACCGATTTAAAACAACCTTTCGAATGGGAACGCTGATCCGGATAACGCTGGCGCTTCTCGCGCTCCATTCGCTTCAATCCTGCCGCCGCGGCGGCCATGAAGATGATGGCGCCGATGTCACGCTGCCGCCCGCGCGATCGGCGGACGGGCCGGGCGCGAACGGCGGCGCGGTCGTCTCCTACTCTGACGTCGTCGGCCGTGTTGCGCCTGCGGTTGTGACTATTCGTTCCGAGCGAGTGGTGCGCGCCCCGCAGCAACATCCCTTCTTCGATGATCCTTTCTTCCGCGAATACTTCGGTGACCGGTTCGGCGGCAGGTCCGCGCCGCGCCGGCAGATTCAGCGCGGCCTCGGTTCGGGCGTGATCATCACGAAAGACGGATACGTTCTGACCAACCATCACGTGGTTGACGGCGCCGAAGAGATCAGAGTCGAGATGGCGAACAACCGCGGTTACGACGCAAAGGTCATAGGCGGCGATCCGCGCAGCGATCTGGCCGTGCTCAAAATCGACGCGAACGATCTGCCGATGCTCACGCTGGGAGATTCCGATCGCGTGCGCGTGGGCGATGTGGCGCTGGCCGTGGGCAATCCGCTCGGCATCGGCCAGACCGTGACCGCCGGGATCATCAGCGCGAAAGGCCGCACGACGGGGTTGAGCGACGGCAGCTTCGAAAGCTTTCTGCAAACCGACGCGCCGATCAACCAGGGTAATTCGGGAGGCGCGCTGGTCAACACTTCCGGCGAACTCGTGGGAATCAACTCGCAGATCGTCTCGCCCAGCGGCGGAAACATCGGCATAGGCTTCGCGATCCCGGCGAACATGGCGCGCAACGTCGCCGAACAGTTGATATCGCGGGGCAAAGTCCGGCGCGGCCATCTGGGCGTCATCATTCAACCGATCACTTCGGACATGGCCGCGAATCTCGGGCTCAAAGACGCGCGCGGCGTGATCGTCAGCAACGTCGAGCCGGGAAGCCCCGCCGAGCGCGCGGGTCTGAAGCAGGGCGACATCATCACCGCCATCGACGGAAAACAGATTGACGAAAGCAACAGCCTGCGCAACATCATCGCCAGCGCGGCGCCGGGAACCGAGGTGACGATGACTGTCTTGCGCGATGGCCGTGAACAACAATTGCGAGCCACGCTCGGAGAACTTCCAAACCGGACCGCAGGCCGCCCCACTGGCGGCTCCGGGCCAGGCGGAGGGGCGAGCGAAGAAGACCGTCTCGGATTGATCGCCACGCCGATGACGCCGGAGCTGGCCGCGCGTCTGGGATTGCGTCGCGACGCCCAAGGATTGGTGATCACGGATGTTGATTCAGGCGCCGCCGCCGGCGCCGCGGGTTTGCAGCCCGGAGATGTGATCGAACAGATCGATCGTCAGCCCGTGCGCTCTTCGGAGGATTTGAAATCCGCGCTCGCGCGCGCCGGCTCACGCCCGATGCTTCTGCTCATCAATCGCCGAGGCTCCAGCGTGTACGTGACTCTGCGCCCGCGTGGTTGAGTGAACGATCTCTTTTCCTCGATCTCGGTACGAGGACGAACAGACGACAAAGACAACGCGGCGATAGGATCATCGTGAGAGGCAGAGAGCAGCAACAGGCATGACTAAAATAACAAGAAGTAACTCAACTGTTATGGATGTTAGCATAAGGCGTAACCTGATGTTAGGCTGAGCATTTTTGAATGCAACCACCGAAGGATATCTACATGCTAATACTATGTAAAATGTGTACGGTAATCTGCACTATTTCGATTTGTTGTTTGATATTACCATATGCGATTGCTGATAGAGACGAGTTCGTCGAGAAGGCTCTTGAGGAAGCTAAAGCGCAACGTGAGGGTAAGGGCTGGGTCTTCAAGCAGATCGGTGACGGATCGTCCTGCATTTCGCCCACAGTGACCTCGCAGCCGCCCGTCGGTACCGGCGCATCAGGCGCACCAGGGTGGGCTACCATCGTGTCTCCGGTCGCCGCGCCCCAGAACGGGAGGTACACCTCGTTCGGGCTGGCCGACTGGGACGGCGACGGCCACCAGGACATCGTCACCCGAGAGAATGCGACCGGCAATTTGTGGCTCTACCCCGGCGAGAGCAGGCGTGGCCCCGGCAGCGTGCAGCGGGTACAGATCGGCAACGGCTGGGGCGGGTACACCTCGTTCGGGCTGGCCGACTGGGACAGCGACGGCCACCAGGACATCGTCACCCGAGAGAATGCGACCGGCAATTTGTGGCTCTACCCCGGCGAGAGCAGGCGCGGCCCCGGCAGCGTGC
>Ga0187894_10002159_pt1 | contig 23887 bp, 26 predicted proteins | sample GBC1701081metaG_FD_136650 | JGI IMG/M metagenome (GOLD analysis project Ga0187894, IMG submission 136650) | White microbial mat communities from a lava cave in the Kipuka Kanohina Cave System on the Island of Hawaii, USA - GBC170108-1 metaG ... | reverse complement strand
GTATCGATCACGCGCCGTGCGACATCGAGGTCGAATCCGGCGCGGCCCAGCGCCGCCAGATCCTTGGCCCGCCACTCGCGCCGTTCGGCCGTTGCGCGGAAAGGCCCCAGCCGGCGCCGGCGCGCGAAAGCCAGCGCGGCATGCAGGTCCATCTGCGTACCGCCGATCGCCAACTCCTCGCGGGTTGCATCGAGGGCACGCCGGGCGCTCTCGTGCCCGATTCCCGCCAGCCTCAACTTTTCCCGGATATGCCGCCTCGAGACACCGCGGCGATGGAGGCTGCCCGCCTTGCGCTCGGCATAGCGCGCATCGTCGACGATGCCGGCCTGGCCGTAGCGCGCCACGATGGCGTCGATCACGGCCTCGACGTCGGCAACGATCGGCGCATCGGCGCGACGCGCCTTGAGAACCCGGCGCATCAGCACGGCGCGCAGCCGGGCCGAGGAGGTGTCATAGCGCGCCACGTAGGCGGCCGCCGCTTTTTCGAGGCGGTCGCGGGTGACGGGCTTGCCGGCCGGGCGGCCGCCTCCCGCGAAGCCGGCGCCTGTGGTGACGCGATGATTCATGGCATCTGGCTTCTCAGCGTAACGCCATACCCGTCATGCCTTCCAGCTCCGCGATAGCCTGTGCCGGCTCGACCACCTTGATCGTGCGCATGCCCATGGCGCGCGCCGGCTTCAGGTTGATGCCCAAATCGTCAAGGTATATGCAGCGGTCCGGCCCTACACCCAATAAGTTGCAGGCGTGATGATAAATACGCGGATCAGGCTTGCGCAAACCGAGCCGGCTGGACTCCACCACGTGCTCGAACAACGTCATGATCTCGGCGATCTGCCGAGCCCGCTCCGCGTTGCGCGCCATGCCGGGGCCCTCGCCGGCCTTCACATTGTTCGTGATGCATGCGACGCGATAGCGCGTGCGCACTCGCCGCAGCGCCTCGACCATCTCCGGGCGGACCGCGCCGCTGAGCAGGGACAGCACCCGCTGACCGTCGATCCGCTGCCCCGCCGCGGCCGCTTCGGCCTCGAACAGGGTTGCGAACGTATCGGTGCCGATTTCGCTTCGTTCCATCTGCGCCCAGGCATTCGTATCGGGATTGCGCGCGTTCAGGCCGCGGATGAAATTTTCGGGAAGCCCGGCCTCTCGCTCGTAGTCGGCGAAGGCGTCGAAGGGGCTGCTGAGGATCACGCCACCGAAATCCCACAGCACCGCCTGGACCGTATCGGTCATGCTCTCTCCGTCCCGTCCAGCTTGAACCATTTTCGCAGGGTTGGTGCCTTGATAGGGCCACACGCAATCCGTACACCAGAAACTTCGAAAGCGGGCGACGGCTTTCGGATCATGGCTGATGCGCCGACGTCGAGAGCGGCGGGCCAAGAGCGGGTTCAAGGGGGCGGAAACCCGTTCGGCCGGTTCATCACCATCCAACAGTCCGAGGGGGATCGTCGTTCGACGCCGCAGGCGCGGGAGGTGCCACTTCCGCGTGCGGGTTTCATACCATCGTAGAGAGGTTGTCCATGACCATACTGGCACTCGCAGTCCCCGCCGCCAACATGGGTGCCGCCGCCGAAACCAGGATCGACGGTCGCAATCTGCGCGCGGAGCACACGCGTCGCCGCATCGTGGCCGCGACCCGCGCACTGCTGGAAGAGACGCTGGCGCTGCCCAAAGTTGCGGAAATCGCGCTGCGTGCCGGCGTGTCCGTGCGTTCGGTGTTCCAGCACTTCCAGGAAGTCGAAACGCTGTTCCTGGTCGTCTTCGACGAGATCCTGGCTGAAGCCCAGGAGGCGTGGCAGCCTGTCGAGCCGGTCGGTGCGCTGGCGGCCCGTATCGAGGCGTTCGTCGCCCGCCGCGGTGCGGCTTGCGAGCGCGTTCTGCCGGTGCGCTTCGCCGCTGCGGCGATCGAGAGCTCCTCGTCCGCCATGGCGGAACGCACCAAGGTGGCGCGGGCGCTCACCCGCCAGCACATCGAGCGGGCCTTCCGTCCGGAGCTGGACCGCCTGCAACCGGGCGAGCGCCGGCAGACCCTGGATGCCCTGCGGGCGGCCATGGACTGGGACATGTGGATGAACATGCGCCGGTTCCACAGCTTCTCGGCCGAGGAGGCGCAGGGGGTCTGGCACAAGATAGTCACAGCCCTCTTGGGTGCAGAGGTATGAAATAACGCAGACTTACTGAACAATTCACGATTCCGGGCCGGACCGCGTGCGAAGGCTTGAAGAATATTTCAAGTGAATTTTTCCGTTTTGGGGAACGGGGACCGACACACGGCCGCTAGACGGTCGGCAACCCGGGAGTTTGGGATATGAGTGAAACAACAACTGCCGCGGCAGCCGTGACCACGCCTCGGCCCAAGATCGATGGACGCGTCCTGCGAGCTGCCCGCACACGGGAACGCATTATCAATGCGACCATCGAGCTGATCCGCGGCGGCGAGGCCACGCCGAGGGTCATCGATATCGCCCGGACCGCCGGCGTTTCAACCCGGTCGATCTTCCAGCACTTCGACGATACCGAGGCGTTGTTCGCCGCGGTGGCGCAGCAGGTGGTGGACTCCCTGATGCCGCTGGCCAAACCGATCGACCCGGGCCTGCCCTGGGAGGAGCGGCTGGACGCGCTGATGAAAATGCGCACCCAGGTCAACGAGGCGCTGCTGCCCTTCCGCCGGGCGGTGGCGCTGCACCAGCCGCGCTCGCCCAAGCTGGCCGCCGGCGTTACCGCCGGGCGCCTGTTCACCCGCGAGAGGACCGAGGGCGCCTTCGCCCCCGAGCTGGCGCGCATGTCGGAGACCGAGCGCAAGCAGACCGTCGATGCCGTGCTGGCCGCATCCGACTGGCAGATGTGGTTCGGCCTGCGCACCACCTACGGGCTCGACGTCGAGACCGCCGCCGCCACGATGCGCCGCATGGTCGGCGCCATCCTGACGCAGGCTGCCGCCCGCGGCACATCGGCAGCCTCGGCCGCCGCCTGACATGCCGGAGCGCCGCGCCGCGGCATGTCGATCGAAGCGAGACATCTCCTGCGAAACGAAGCACCGTTTCGCAGGAGATCTTTCGCTGTGTTCCACGTGACGGTGTGAGTTCACCGCCCGAACCGATCCTCGATCGCGGATCAGGCCTCGAATATTGGGACCGCCGGCTTCCAGCCGGCTCATGATCCGGTGCTTCGCGCCGGTGCCGGCAGGATGCCGGCGCTCCCAGACTTGCCCGGCATCTCCCTTTCTGTCTTCGTCAGCCGTTTTCCGTCCTCTGGCCAGTCAGCCTTGCTGTTGCCTATTTTCCCCCTCAGTTGACTTTCCTCGGCGGATCGGTCACTTGGACCGCACCCGGTACCCCCTCCGAGGTCGCGCCCGTCGCAGTTCCGGCATGGCCAAGACCTTACAAACACACGAGAATTTAACCCGCGACGAACATCTGCCCGGCGGCTCGGACAGGTCGTTCGGGCTGGTGTTCGCCGCCTTTTTCGCCATCGTGGCCGCCTGGTCGTGGTGGCATGCCGGGACGTGGTGGCCTTGGGCCATTGGCCTGGCCGCCGTCTTCGGCGTCCTCGCTGTGGTGGCGCCTGCGGCGCTGGCGCTGCTGAACTGGCTGTGGATGCGCCTGGGCCTGCTGATGGGCAAGGTCATGAACCCGGTCATCCTCGGGATCATGTTCTACGGCGTGATGCTGCCGATCGGCTTGCTGCTGCGCTGGCGTGGTAAGGATCTTCTCAGGCTCAAGCTCGACCGTGCGGCGCCGAGCTACTGGATCGAACGCGAACCGCCGGGGCCCCCGCCCGAAACCATGCGCAACCAGTACTGAGCCGCGCGGCCAAGAGGACAAGCAGGATGTGGCTGATCAAGGAACTCTGGAGCTTCATGCGGGTGCGCAAGAAGTTCTGGCTGCTGCCGATCATCGTGGTGATGGTGATGCTGGGCGCGCTGCTGGTGCTGACGCAGACCGCGATCGGCCCCTTCATCTACACCATCTTCTGATCGTCGGGCGGAGCGGCGGGCGTGCGCATACTCGGCATCTCGGCCTTCTACCACGACAGCGCCGCCGCCCTGCTGGCCGACGGCAAGCTGGTCGCGGCGGCGCAGGAGGAGCGCTTCACCCGCAAGAAGCACGACGCGCGTTTCCCGCGGAACGCCATCGATTTCTGCCTGCAGCACGCCGGCATCGACTTCAAGGACATCGACTACGTCGCCTTCTACGACAAGCCGTTCCTGAAGTTCGAGCGGCTGCTGGAGACCTACCTCGCCTTCGCGCCGCGCGGCTTCACCTCGTTCCGCATGGCCATCCCGGTGTGGCTCAAGGAGAAGCTGTTCCAGAAATCGCTGCTGCGCGACGAGTTCAGGCGTTGGGTGCCGGACTTCGACTGGCACAACAAGCTGCTGTTCGGCGAGCACCACCAGAGCCACGCGGCCAGCGCCTTCTTTCCCTCGCCGTTCGAGAACGCTGCGGTGCTGACGATGGACGGCGTCGGCGAATGGGCCACGACGTCGCTGGCCGTCGGCGAGGGCAACGAGCTCAGGATGCTGCGGGAGATCCACTTCCCGCATTCGCTGGGCCTGCTCTATTCGGCCTTCACCTACTACACCGGCTTCAAGGTCAATTCCGGCGAGTACAAGGTGATGGGGCTGGCGCCCTACGGCGAGCCGCGCTTCAAGGCGGCGATCCTCGACAAGCTGGTCGACCTGAAGGATGACGGCTCGTTCCGCCTGAACCTCGACTATTTCGACTACTGCACCGGCCTGCGCATGACGAACGAGAAGTTCGACGCGCTGTTCGGCGGCAAGCCGCGCAAACCCGAGGAGCGCCTGACGCAGCGCGAGATGGACCTCGCCGCCTCGATCCAGGCCGTGACCGAGGAGGTCGTGCTGCGGCTGGCGCGCGCGGTGGCAAAAGAGAGCGATGCGAAGAACCTGTGCCTGGCCGGCGGCGTGGCGCTGAACTGCGTCGCCAACGGCAAGGTGCTGCGCGAGAAGCTGTTCGACGACATCTGGGTGCAGCCGGCGGCGGGCGACGCCGGCGGCGCGGTCGGTGCCGCCTTCGCCGCCTATCATGGCTTCTGCCGCCAGCCGCGCAGCGTCAACGGGCACCTTAATGCACCTCGGCTCGACGGCATGGACGGCAGCTACCTGGGGCCCGAATACGCGCAGCCCGATATCGAGCGGCGCCTGAAGGAGGCCGGCGCGAAGTTCGAGGCCTTCTCGTACGACGCCATGATCGACACGACGGCGCAGGCGCTGGCCGACGGCAAGGCGGTGGGCTGGTTCCAGGGCCGGATGGAGTTCGGGCCGCGCGCGCTGGGCGGTCGCTCGATCCTGGGCGACGCGCGCTCGCCGTCGATGCAGAGGACGCTCAATCTGAAGGTGAAGTACCGCGAATCGTTCCGGCCCTTCGCGCCCTCGGTGCTGCGCGAGGATGTCGGCCAGTGGTTCGAGATGGACGCCGACAGCCCCTACATGCTGATGGTGGCTCCGGTGGTCGAGCCGCGACGCCGTGCGATGACTGAGGACGAGCAGGCGCTGTTCGGCATCGACAAGCTCAACGTGCCGCGCTCCGAGATCCCGGCCGTCACGCACGTCGACTACTCGGCGCGCATCCAGACCGTGCACAAAGAGACCAACCCGGCGTACTACGACCTGATCTCTGCCTTCAAGGCGCGCACCGGCTGCCCGGTGATCGTGAACACCAGCTTCAACGTGCGCGGCGAGCCGATCGTGTGCACGCCCGAGGACGCCTTCCGCTGCTTCATGGGCAGCGAGATCGAGCTGCTGGTGGTCGGCAACTGCCTGCTGAAGAAGGAAGAGCAGGATCCGTCTCTCAAGCGCGACTACAAGGACGCCTTCGAGCTGGATTAAGCTGGGGGCGCGCCACTCATAGGCGCTAACGTTGACGCACGGCGGCCTGTGCCGGACCGCGCGCCTCCCGGCGCGCTCATGGTTTGCCGCGGCAAGAGAAGAGCGCGGCAGGAGCCGCGCGGTCCGTTCGCACCACCGTGCGTCAAGGTAGCGTCTATGGGCGCGCCACTACAGGGGCGCGCCCCCAGCGATCACCGCTTGTAGAAGATGCGGTACACGGCGATGCCGATAACGACCAGCAGCGCCACGAACCCGACGAACAGGAAGAGGTCGAAGAAGATCGCCACGGCGCCAAGAACGATCGCGGCGCCGCACGGCACTTCGGGCTCCTTGCGCCAGAGGCCGGCGAATCCCAGGACGACCCCTGCCAGCCCGGCCGCTTGTGCGACACTGATGACAAGTCCGCGGCTGCCGGCTGCGACCAGTGCAGCAAGCTCGCCGGCGAAGAAGCGCATCGGCAAGGCGATGAGCGCGATGAGAATACCGAGGACGGCAAGACGCCGCCGGTATCGGGCCGGCGATGCATTCTGCGTCCTCCGACGCTTGCGTGATTTCGCCATGCGTATCAGTCACCGCGATACGCCTCGACGCGTCGAAGCACTGTCGCTAGCGTCGCACGAAACGTGGCGATGGGTAAATTCATGCGTGCGGTTCTGTGCGAGGTCCTGGGCGAGCCGTCGGTGCTGAAGATCGCCGAGCTGCCGGTGCCTGAGCCGAAAGCCGGCGAGGTCCTGGTCCGCGTGCGCGCCGCGGCGCTGAACTTCCCCGATGTGCTGATGGTGGCCGGCGGCTACCAGCACAAGCCTGATCTGCCGTTCATCCCCGGCATGGAGGCCGCAGGCGAGGTCGCCGCGCTCGGCGCCGGCGTCACCGGCTGGGCCGTCGGCGCGCGCGTTGCGTTCGGCAAGCGCCCGGGCTGCTTTGCCGAGTATGTTGTCGTGCCCGCTGACAGCCCTCCGATGACGGTGCCCGACGGCTGGTCCTTTGCCGAGGGCGCTGCATACCGTGTCGGCGCCACCACGGCCTACAATGCGCTGGTCCACCGCGCCGGGCTGAAACGGCGCGAGGTGCTGCTGGTGCATGGCGCCACCGGCGGCGTCGGCATGGCGGCGGTGCAGCTCGGCAAGCATCTCGGCGCCCAGGTGATCGCCACCGGCGGCGGCGACGCGAAGCTCGAGGTCGTGCGTGCGCAGGGCGCCGATTTCGTCATCAACTACCGCACCACCGATTTCGTGCCGCTGGTGAAGGATCTCAGCGACGGGCGCGGCGCCGACGTGATCTACGACCCGGTCGGCGGCGAGACATTCGAGCGCTCCCTGCGCTGCGCTGCCTTCGGCGCGCGGCTCTTGGTGATTGGCTTCACGTCTGGCGATCCCTCGACGCTCAAGAGCAACCACATCCTCATCAAGTGCCTGTCGGTGATCGGCGTGCGCGCCGGCGAGCACGCCCGGCGCCATCGGCCCTTCGCCGACGATTACGCGCGCGAGCTTCCCGGGCTGGCCGCGATGGGCGTGATGCGGCCGCACATTTCGCACCGCTTTCCCCTGGAACGCGTGGTCGAGGCGATGCGCGTCATCCAGGAGCGCAAGGTCGTCGGCAAGGCCGTGCTGGAAATCTGACTGTGTCCGCGCTCACGATCGGCGGGCTGAAGGCCTCCCTGGCGTTGCCGGTGTTCGCCGCGCCGATGTTCCTGATCTCGGGGCCCGACCTGGTGGTGGAGGCATGCCGCGCCGGCATCGTGGGATCGTTCCCCGCCTCCAACTGCCGCACGACGCAAAGCTTCGAGAGCTGGCTGAGCGAGATCGCCGCGCGGCTGGCGGCGCTGCGAGCCGGGCAGCCCGACGCCGCGCTCGCGCCCTGGGCGGTGAACCTTGTCCTGCACCGCACCAACCCGCGTTTCGAGGCGGACCTCGACCTTGTGCTCCAATACCGGCCGCCGATCGTGATCACGGCCCTGGGCAGCCCGCGCCGCGTTGTCGAGCCGGTGCACGCCTATGGCGGGTTGGTCTTCGCCGACGTGAACAGCGTCGCACTGGCGCGCAAGGCGGCCGATTGCGGCGTCGACGGCCTGGCGCTGGTCGCGTCGGGTGCCGGCGGCCACACCGGATCGCTCTCGCCCTTCGCGTTCGTGCCGGCCGTGCGGCGCTGGTGGCAAGGTGCCATCGTGCTGGGTGGCGCCATCGGCGACGCGGCCGGGGTCCGTGCCGCCGAGGTCCTGGGCGCCGACTTCGCCTGTCTCGGCACGCGCTTCATCCCGACGCCCGAGAGCCTGGCCGACCCCGAGCACAAGCGCATGGTGGTCGACGGCACGATGGACGACCTGATCGTGTCCAACGCCTTCACCGGTGCCCATGCCAGCTGGCTGCGGCCCAGCATCGTGAACGCGGGCCACGATCCGGCGGCCCTGAAGCCGCGCGTCAACTATCAATTCAAGGGTCAGCTCGGCGACGAGCCCAAGCCGTGGAACGGCATCTTCTCGGCCGGCCAGGGTATCGAGTTGATCGACCGGCAGCAAAGCGTCGCCGAGATCGTCGCCACCCTGAAGGCCGACTACGCGCGCCTGATCGGTCGCTGACGGGCTGTATCATTCCTCCCCACGCCTTGGCGTGGGGAGGTGCCCCGAAGGCGCGGAGGGGAGCCCACGTGGTCGCTGTCACAGGGACTCGGTCTCCATGACAAAAAACCCCGTCGGCTGCCCTCCGCCCCTTCATCCTGAGCGAAGTCGAAGGACAGGCACCTTCCCCACGCTATGCGTGGGGAAGGGATGGAGCCATCGGCGCCTACACCCGCGGCTGCGTCGTGGTCGCGCGCGGCGCGCAACGACCGGTCGCCGGATTCTTGACGTTGCCGGAAGGGCAGGTGCCGGCGACCGGTGTCTTGGGGCTGCCGCCGGGCTTGGCCACGACCGGCGTCTTGCGCTGGGTCGGGGGTGCTTTGCGCTGGGCGGTCGCCTTGGGTTTGGCCGCCGGCGTGGTGCTCTTGGCGGCTGCCGGCCGCGTCGTCGTGGCTTTGGGTTTGGCCGCGGGGGCCGGTGCCGGTGTTGTCGTCGGTTCGGTCTCGCCGGGTGCGGCGGCGAGTTGCACGGACTCGCTCGCCGGTGCGGTGCGCTCCACCGCTGGTGGTGCTGCCATGGCCGGCGGTGGTGGCGGCGTGGCGGTCGGTCCGAACGCCAGCATCGTCGCAAAGAAGGCGCCGAGGTTCATCAGAGGCCTCCATCGGGGGACAGGAGGGCTTCACGCGTGTCGGGCGGCGGTACGTGCCGTCCGCGTCTCGACTGCTGCACTATCGGCCGTTTCGTGCATCACCGCAAGACCGAACCACAAGCAGACCGAACCACAAGCAGTTGTGCTGCCTGTCATTCGCCTGACGACAAACGGCTACAAACGGGCAAGATCGCGGACCGCGTCCAGGATCACGCGGGTACCGGTCGCCATCAGCAGGACGTCGTCGGCGACCCGGATGTATTGACAGGCGGCCGGCGGCGGGGCGAGCTGAACCAGCAGTTCCCGCGGCAGCATGTAGTAGGGAATGCCGGCCGGCAGGGGCTGGCGCCGCACCCATGTCTTCGCCGGGCCCGGCGGCAGGCAGCCGCTGCTCTTCTCGGCGAGGCCGGGCGGGCAATCGCCGGACGCGAGGCGCTGGCCGAAATACTGCCGGATGATGGTCCGATCGCGTGGCCCGATGGTGATGGTGAGGGTCGGTATGCCGCGAAGGGTCGCCTGCGGGCCCACGGGCAGCGGCTCCTGGCCACCGCGCTTGGCGCTGACCGGGTCGACGTTCGCCAGCGCTGTCAGGCAAGTGAAGGCCGCCATCACGGCACGGCGCAACCTCGTCGACATGGCGGGACCTCGGGCTGGATGGCGAAACCTCGACGGCACCCAGAGAACCGCGTGATCATGGCAGCGCAAGGGCGTGACCGGGGTCACACCGCGGCCTTTCCTCCCTACGCGAAGCGTGGGGAGGTGCCAGAAGGGCGGAGGGGAGCTGACATGGTCTTGGTCACTGAGACTCGTCGCCCTCGTAGCTGGGTTCAGAGCCTCAATTACAGAGACCTCGTCGGCTCCCCATCCGCCCTTCGGGCACCTTTCGCGGGGAAGGCATGCGCTCGTGTGTCGCACTCGCTCTATCGCGCGAAGACGATGGTGACGCTGCGGTCCTTCACCGAGGCATCGAGGCGGCCGAAATCCATGCCGCCCGCCGCCTCGCCCTTGGGATCGATGCGCAGCTTGTTGCCGGCAATGCCGCGGCGCTTCAGCTCGGCCCCGACCGCGTCGGCGCGCGCCTTCGACAAGCGCTCGTTGGCGGCCGGGTCGCCGATCTTGTCGGCCCGGCCGATCAGGCAGATCTGTGCCACCTGGCGATCCTTGGCCTTCTGCACCGCCTCGGCGATGGTGTTCATCTCCGAGGGGCGTAGCTTGGAACTGCCGAGATCGAACAGCACGTTGAACGGGCCGGCCATCTGCACGCCGCCGGTGACGCGCTGGCAGGGCCCGTAGGTTTGCGCTGCCGCTTGTAGCGAAACGAGAGCAGCCGCCAGTCCCGCGGCTGCGGCGATCGAAAGTCTCGGCATGAACGGTTCCCTCCAAAGCAGCGCCGGCCATCGCAAAGAGCCGGAGAATCTCTTCCGCCTGCCTCGCGCATAACGTCCATTGAACGGCAACCGTTCCTCGCCGGCAAGCGATCCCGCGACAAGTGACGGCATACCTCTGATCCGTCGTCGGGTTGGCGATGCGCCTTGTGCCTGGCCTGCACGGCTGGCTAGCGTGCGCCGCGATCATTGAAGCGGAGGCAACCATGGCGGGGCGTGTGGCGGGCAAGGTGGTGCTGGTGACGGGCGGCGGGTCGGGTATCGGCCGTGCCACGGCGACGTTGTTGGCGAGCGAGGGTGCGACCGTGGTGGTCACCGACATCGACCGCGCCGGCGGACAGCAGACCGTGCAGCAGATCGGCGGCGCCGCCAGCTTCCTGCAACAGGACACGTCCCAGGACGAGGACTGGAAGCGCGTCATCGCCGAGGTGATGGCACGGCACGGCAAGCTCAATGGGCTGGTCAACAATGCCGGCATCAGCGGCCCGTCCCCCAGCACGTTCGAGAGCGAGGATATCGAGCTGTGGCGACGCATCTTCGCCGTCAACGTCGAGGGCGTGTTCCTGGGCTGCAAGCACGGCGTGCCGGCGATCCGCGACTCCGGCGGCGGCTCGATCGTGAACCTGTCGTCGCTGGCGGCGATGCTGGGCACGCCCGAGCTGTCGGCCTATGGCGCCAGCAAGGGCGCCGTGCGCCAGTTCACCAAGTCGGTGGCCATCGAGTGCGCGCGCAAGGGCTACAGGGTGCGCTGCAACTCCGTGCATCCCGGCATCATCCTCACCTCGATGGGCGAGGCGCTCTTCAACACCGAGGAGAAGCGCGAGCGCGCCCGCCGCCGCGTGCCGTTGCGCGAGCTCGGCCGGCCGGAAGACATCGGCTACGGCATCCTGTACCTGATCTCCGACGAATCCCGCTACATGACCGGCGCCGAGCTGGTCATCGACGCCGGCATATCGGCGATCTGACGGCCAGAAGCCAGAAAGTCAGAAACCAGCAAATCAGAAAGAGATCGGGCACCCTCTTCTGGCTTCTGGTTTCTGACTTCTGATTTCTCATCTGCCGTAGCGGATCTCGACCTTGCGTTCCGTGGCGCTTTCCTTGCGGCCGAACAGCTTCTTGGGGTCGGTGACCTTGCGGACGAAGATCTTGTCGCGCGGATAGCCGTTGGCCGCGAGCTCGGTGGCCACCGCCTCGGCACGCATGCGCGCCAGCTCCAGAACCTGTTCCTGGCCCGACGAGGCATCGGCGAAGCCTTCGAGGCACAGAAGGTACGCCTTCTGGGCGATGGCTTTCCTGGCGATGTCGGCGATCTCGCGCTGGGCGCGGGCGTTGATGAACGACTGGCCGCGATTGAACAGCACGATGATGACGCCGCCCGGAGTCTGGCCGCCGACGCAGCGGCTCTCGTCCTGGGCGCGGGCGCCGGGGGCCAGGAGCAGGACGGCAAGCAGTGCGCCGGCAAGCGACGCCACGATCGGCCTGGGCATTGGCTTCCCCCTCGACAGACGCTTCACCAGAGGACAGAAAACAGAAGACGGAGGACAGAATGAGAGCAGGTTTTGCTCTTTCTGTTCTCCGTCATCCGTTCTCTGTCCTCTGGTTAGAACAGCGTGTAGCCGCCGTCGATGACGATCGACTGGCCGGTGGTGTACTTCGTGGCGTCGCTGGCCAGGTAGACCGCCACCGGGCCGAAATCCTGCTCGACGCCCCAGCGGCGCACGGGGATGCGCGGCTTGACATTGGCGGCGAACTTTTCGTTGTTGAAGGTGTTGGTCGTCATTCCCGTCTCGATCCAGCCCGGCAGGATGGAATTGGCCGTGATCTTGTAGCGCGCCAGCTCGACCGCCAGCGCCTTGACCATCGAGACGACGCCGCCCTTGCTGGCGGCATAGTGCTCGTTGCGCGCCGCGCCCTCGATTGCGGCCGTGCTCGCCATCGCCACCAGCGAGCCGCCCTCGCCGCGCTCGACCATGTGGCGCGCCGCGGCGCGGAAGGTGAAGAACACACCGTCGAGGTTGACCGACAGCACGCGCCGCCATTGCGCCGCCGTGATCTCCATGAACGACTTGCTGCCGCCGCCCCCGACGCCGGAGTTCGCCACGCAGTTGTCGACCTTGCCCATCACCTTCAGGGTCTCGGCGAACGCCGCTTCGACGGCCGCCTCGTCGGCCACGTCGACGATCTGCGCGTGCGCCTTGCCGCCATGGCGCTTCAACTTGTCGAGCGCGGCCGCGTTCTTGGCGGCGTTGGTGCCCCAGATGCAGACGCCGGCGCCGGCCTCGGCCAGCGCGTCGGCCATGCCGAAGCCGATGCCGCCGTTGCCGCCGGTGATCAGCGACACCTTGCCGCTCAGGTCGAAGCCCTTGTACGCCATGTCTGTTCCTCCGTTGCGATGTGCGCGGCAGCAAATCCGACCCCCGGCGCGCCGTCAATCGCACCACCGCCGCGCGGCCGCTCTGCGGACCCGCGGGCCGGGGGCGCGTCACGCCAGTGGCGCGTCTGGGAGCGCCGGCTTCCAGCCGGCTCATGATCGGGCGCTTTGCGCCGGTGCCGCAGGATGCCGGCGCTCCCGGTGCGGCGTGGCGCGCTCCCGGCATTTTGTGGTGAACCGTCGGCGGCTCGTAGTATCCTCCCCGCAACGATGTTCGGCACGACACGCAACAAAGGACTTTCGTTTCCATGAGTAGCTCGCCGGTCAAACGGCGCCTCGCCGGGATCATGTCCATCGACGTCGTGAGCTACTCGGCGATGATGGGCGCCGACGAGGAAGGCACCCTGCGCGTGCTCGGCGGGCACCGTGCCGCCATCGATGCGTCGATCCGCCGCCACGGCGGGCGCATCGCCAACACCGCCGGCGACAGCGTGCTGGCCGAGTTCACCAGCCCGGTCGAGGCGGTGCGCGCCGCGCTCGACATCCAGGCCGGGGTCGACACCCGCAACGAGAGCCTGCCTGAGTCCCGGCGCATGCGGTTCCGGGTCGGCGTTCACCTTGACGACGTGATCGTCCAGGAAAACGGCGACCTGCTGGGCGAGGGGGTCAATATCGCCGCCCGCCTGCAGGCGGCGGGCGACCCCGGCGGCGTGCTGGTGTCGGGCGAGGTCGTCGGCCAGGCGCGTGCCAAGCTGCCCGAGTACGGCTTCGAGCGGCTGGGCCAGCCGGTGATGAAGAACATCGTGCGCACGGTCGAGGCGTTCCGCGTCGTGTCCGGCGCGCGCGCCAAGCAGGTGGCCCGGGCCGACTTCTCCTCGGCCCCGGGGGTGCGCCAGGCTGCCCCCGAGAGGAGGGCCAAGCGCGGCCTCGCTATCGCTGCCGCCGTGGCCATCGGCCTGCTGGGCGGGGCGGCGGTCGCCTGGGGCATCTTTGCGATCATGGACGGCTCAAGAAGCACCGCCAAGGCCGAGGAGGAGGCCCGCAAGGCGGCTGCGGCCGAAGCAGCCCGCAAGAAGGCGTTCGAAGAGGAAGCCGCGCGCCGCAAGGCAACCGAGGAGGAGGTGGCACGACGCAAGGCGGCCGAGGCCGAGGCGGCCCGCCAGCAGGCGGCTGCGGCCGAGGCGGCGCGGCTGCGCCGGGAGCAGGAGGAGGCCGAACGGCGCAAGGCTCGGGCCGCGATGACCAAGCACCTGATCTGGTCGCAGGTCGAGTGCGCCCGCTCGCGTATCGCCACGACGGCAGGCATGACCTGCGACACGTCGGCGGAGTACGCCGGCGTGGACGGCACCGGCAAGTTTCAGCGCTGGGCGGCCAGCGTCCGTTCGGCGACCACGGTGACGTATGTCATGCTGACCGACGCCGCCGCGGCGACCTCGGTGCATCTGCCGCTGAAACGCGACGAGGAGAGCGAGCTTCTGCGGGAGATCAGCAACTTTACCCGCAACAACGCACAGGAGTGGTCGTCGCTGGCGGAGCAGGCCGGCAGCTTCTACGCGACCTTCAAGTCCGGTGACGGCCGGCCGTGCTTCGCCTTTGCCAAGCCCGGCCCGCCCCGCGGCGATGGCCTGGCCTGGGTCATCCGGGGCTACCATTGTATCGCCGCCCGCCAGGCATTGTCGGGTGATCAGATCGCCGGCGTGATCGGCACATTGAAGGCGCGCTGAGGCGGGCGCATTGTCGAAGCCCAACCCGTGCCACATAGTGTTGCGGCAGCCCGCCGGCGAGGGGCCGGCGTGGCCGACGAAAGGAGCGCATGAGCACCGGGAACTCCGGTAGCGGCAGCACGCCGCCGCGATGGCAGACGTCACCGCCGCCGGCGGGCGGGGCCGCGCGCACCCCGTCGGCCGGGTACGGGGCCGGCCTGTCGCAGCCACCGCAGCCCCAGACGCCCTACAGCCAGCCGCCGCCGGCCTCGCAGGCGCCGTTTGCCCAGACCGCCGGCGGCTTCCAGTCGATGACGCCGCTGCAGCCCGGCGTGGTGCTCAACAACACGCACCGCATCGACCAGATGCTGGGCCGCGGCGGCATGGGCGAGGTCTATCGCGGCACCAACGTGCACACCAACGACCAGGTGGCGATCAAGGTCATCCGGCCGGAGCTGGTCGACGACGAGCACATGCGCGACCTGTTCCTGCGCGAGGCGATGGCGCTGCGCAGGATCCGTCATCCCGCCGTCGTCTCCTACGAGGGCGCCAGCGCCGACTCCTCGGGGCGGCTCTACCTGGTGATGGATTTCGTCGAGGGGCCGTCGCTGGGCCAGCTCGCGACCCATCGTCCGCTGACCCCGACCCAGGTGCGGGCCTTGCGCCGGCGGCTGGCCGAGGGCCTGCAGGCGGCGCACGAGCAGAACGTGGTGCATCGCGACCTGTCGCCCGACAACATCATCCTGCGCGGCGGTGATCTGAGCCAGGCAACGATCATCGATTTCGGCATCGCGCGGCGCACCGACGCGGCCAAGACCAGCGTCATCGGCAAGGCTTTCGCCGGCAAGGTCGAGTACGCCGCGCCCGAGCAATTCGGCATGTTCACCGGCGTCGCCGACGCCCGCTCCGATGTCTATACGCTGGGTCTGGTGCTGGCGGCGGCGAGCCTTGGCCACCCGCTGGACATGGGCTCATCGGCTGTCACGGCCATCGAGTCGCGCAAGAAGGTGCCCAACCTGTCGCGCGTGCCGGCGGAGCTGCGCCCCGGCCTGTCGCGCATGCTCGAGCCGGAGCCCGACAACCGGCCGCAGTCGATGCGCGAGGTGGCCGCGCTGGACGCGCTCGATGCCGGTGGCGGGGGCATGGGCAATCGCCTGCGGATCGCGTTGCTGGCCGGCGGGCTGGGCCTGGTCGCCGTCGTGGGCGGCGCCTTTGCCTTCGCCGACCCGATCGGGATGATCCGGTCGATCTTCGATTCCGGCGTCAGCGCCCAGGAAACCGAAGCCTGGCGCAAGGCGACGCAGGCCGACACGGCGGCCGGTTACCAGTCCTTCCTCGACCAGTTCCCCAACAGCCGGTTTGCGGCCGAGGCGCGGCAGAAGCAGGCTGCCGCCCGACAGCGCGAGGCGGCGGCGCGCGAGGAGGAGGCGTGGCGCAAGGCGACGCAGACCGACACGGTTGCCGGCTATCAGGCGTTCCTGGGGCAATACCCGAGCAGCCGCTATGCCGCCGAGGCGCGCCAGAAGCTGGCGGCCGCCGAGCAGCGCGAGGCGACAGTCCGCGAGGATGAGGCCTGGCGACGGGCGGTGCAGGCCGACACGGCCGCGGGTTATCAGGCCTATCTGACGCGATACCCCAATGGCCGGTACGTGGCCGAGGCGCGCCGGCGGTTGACCGCCGCGCAACAGCGGGAGGGAGCGGGGCGCGAGGAGGAGGAGGCGTGGCGTCGGGCGACGCAGATCGACACCGTGGCCGGCTACGACACGTTCCTGAGGCAATATCCGAATGGCAAGTATGTCGCCGAGGCGCGCCAGCGACTGGCCGCGGCCCGACAGCGGCAGGACGGACGCACCGACGAGGATGAGTTGTGGCGCAAGGCGGAGACCGCGACCACTGTCGAGCCGCTCCAGGAGTATCTGCGGCGCTATCCCGCCGGGCGTTATGCCGACACGGCGCGGCGCAAGCTCGCCGACATACTATCGGCAGACCGCACCAGGTCGGGCGGCCAGCTCACGTGGTCGCCGACCGCTTGCACGTCGGTGCCGCTGCGGGTTCCTCCCGGGTTCACCTGCCAGGTTTCCAACGAGTACACGCTGCCGGGGGCCGGCAGCGTGCGGGCCCGCGTCTACTCCGTCGGCGGTTCGGTCGGCGGCGCGGAGACGAACATCTGGCTGTACCAGGTGGTCGGCGACGGAAGCCTCACTATCACCCAGGCGGCCCTGCAGACCTTGCCCCAGATCAACGCTTTCACGCAGGCGGGCACCGACTGGTCGGGCGTTCTGAGCTACGGCGGCGCCGAGTACATGACCTTCCGCAACGGCGCCTCCAACTGCGTGGCGCTGCGCAAGCCCGGCACGCGGCGCGGCGAGGGCTATGCCCATGCGTTCCTCGCCGTGCAGTGCGCGCCGCCCGGCCAGCCGCTCTATCCCAACGACATCCGCGCCCTGATCGACGACATACGGTTGCGGTAGCATCGCGCGGCCCGGCCCGTCACCAGCGACACCGGCGCTCTGCGGTACTCTCGTAAGGTAAGCCTGACATCATCAACCTGGAGCTGTTTCAGGTGCCTTGGGCCGCTTGACAGTTGCCGGTCGGGGCAGTCTGTATACTTAAACACGAACAGCAGGCCAGTCTCATAAAATGAAACAGGCCGACGGACCCGGGCCAAGCCGAACGACGCACCAGTCCCTGGAGCGCGGCTTGCGGCTGCTTGAGATCGTCGCGTCCACCGGCGGGCAGAGCTCGCTGGCCGAAACCGCCCGCCGCGCCGGGCTCCACCGCAGCACCGCGCACCACCTGCTGCAAGCCCTTGTCGGCCTGGGCTACCTCGGTCAGGACCCGCAGTCGCGCGGCTATATGCTGGCCGCCAAGCTGTTCCAGCTCACCGAGCGCACCTGGACCCCGGAGCAGCTCGGCGAGGTCGCCCAACCGATCGTCACCGAGCTGACGCGTCGGACCGGCGAAGGCTCGAGCGTCGCCGTCTACCGCGACGGGACGGTGCGGATCGTGGCCAAGCGCGATCCGGCCGGGCCGGTGCGGGTCGTGCAGGAGGCCGACGCGCATCGGCCCATCTATGCCACGGCGGTCGGCAAGGCGCTCGTCGCCTTCCTGCCGCAACCGGCGCTGGACGTTCTGCTGGCCCGCCTGCGCTTCGAGCGCTTCACGGCCAGGACGATCGCCACGCGCGCGGCGTTCGAATCGGAGCTGCGGCGCGTGCGTGCCACCGGCTGCGCCTTCGATGACGAAGAGCATGTCGAGGGCATCCGCTGTGTGGCGGCGCCGGTCGCCTGTTATGCCGGCACGGTCGTCGCGTCGCTCTGCGTCGTCGGTCCGCGCAGCCGCATGACGCGTCGGCGCTTGCGCGAGCTGCCGCCGACCCTGCTGTCGCTGGCGCGTGAGCTGTCGATACGACTCGGCTGGTCACCTGACGAAACCACCCCGGCACAGGCTGCGGCCGACTGAGTCCCGCAACACGGGGCGTCCCGCGCTGCGCCCGGGCACGTCCAGGTCCAGCGCGATTGCCCTGTCGTCCCGAATTCCCTTTGTCATCCCGAAGTCCCTGTCATCCCGAAGTCCCTGTCATCCCGAAGTCCCTGTCATCCCGAGCGTAGCGAGGGATCTTTCCGCAAGGGCGCCCAGTGCGTCACCCGGGAAAGATGACAGCGGCGGGTCATGACAGGGTGCGCATCGTGACAGCTATGTGCAACGATGTCTTTGCGTGTCCGGCGGAAGCGTGGTATGTCGGCGCCCGCTGTTCGACGTTATGCCCCTGATGGTTGTATCTCAGCATGGCCGTTCGGCGGGGCTGCTCAATCACGCGCGGGATATCACAGGCGTCGGATCGGACGACGAGGGCTGGGACGAGGGCTGGGACGAGGGCTGGCAAGACTTAACGTCAATCTGACATCGCCATATTTCCAGGGGACACGCCGCAGGCGCGGCTCTTTTCGCGCGATGCAGGCGCGCAATTCACGCCGGGGATACGGGGGAGGGCAAAGGGTGCGACGATCGGGACCGGCGGCCTTGCTGCGGCCATCCGCTCGCGTGTTAGTTGCCGCGTGATGCATCCACGTTTGCTGATCACGGTTGTCTGCGTCGCCCAGACATTGTCGATGCTGGGCGCCAACGGCTATACGACTCTTCTGCCGTTCTTCCGTGACGTCGAATGGAAGCTGACCAACGCCGAGGCGGGTTGGATCGCCGGCAGCCAGTATTTCGGTTTCATGCTCGCGGTGCCGATCCTGTCGGCGCTCACGGACCGCTTCGAGCCGCGTCGCGTCGTGCTGGCCGGCTCGGCCCTGGTGCTGATCACCTGCTACGCCTTCGCCTACTGGGCCGATGGTTTCCTGAGCGCGCTCCTGATCCGCGGTTTTTACGGCGCCGGTTTCGCCGCGACCTACATGCCCGGCCTGCGGGCCCTGGTTGAAGCGATTGACGACCCCGGGCTGAAGGCGCGGGCGACCACGTTGTATCTCGTGTCGTTCAGCACCGGCGTCGCGCTGTCGATCCTCATTGCCGGCCAGCTGGAGCCGGTGTTCGGCTGGCGCATGGCGTTCGGCTTCGTTGCGGCCATGGCGGCGCTGGCCTTCGCGATGAACTTCCTGTTCGTGCCCGGCCGCGTGCGGCCGCCGACCGTCGTGCCCGCCCTGCGCGACCTGTTCGACTACCGGCCGGTGCTGCGCCACAAGCCGGCGATGGCCTACATCGTGGGCCAGTGCGGCCATACGTGGGAGGCGCTGGCCCTGGTCTCGTGGCTGGTGGCCTATCTCGCCTACATTGCGCACAACGACGGCGGCGGCGGCATGTGGCTCAAGCCCACGGATGTCGCGACTCTCGCGGCGTTCGCGGCGATCCCGGCGTCGCTGCTGGGCGGCGAGCTGGGCGTGCGCATCGGGCGGCGGCGCCTGGTGCTGATCGGCATGGTGCTGTCCAGCCTGGGCACGCTGGCGCTGCCGTGGGTCGGCGCCGGCCTCGGCTACGCCGGGGTGGCCGTGTTCGTGATCGTGCTGATGGGACTGGCATACCTCGACTCGCCGGCCATGACCGCGAGCCTTGTCGCCAACGCACCCGAAGGCCGCGCCGGCGCGGCCATGGGGTTGCACACGTCGCTGGGCTTCGCCGGCGGTTTTCTCGGTCCCTGGATCGTCGGCGTCATGCTGGACCTGGTCGGCCATGATTCGACCGGCGACTGGGCGCTGGCCTTCGCCACCGTCGCCGTCGCCGGCATGATGGGCTGGCTGCCGGTGCTGCGCTGGGGCCGCTAGGGCCAGCACAGCGGAACGTGGTCTCAGCGGCCCGTCGGCAGTTGGTGCTGCCTCAGCTCCGTGTGACCACAAGCCCAGTTTTCGCATTTCAGGACTTGCTGCTGCGGCCCCAGCACGCCCAGCAGGGGGTCAGGCTTTGTTGCCATCACCTTGAGCGCGCCGGCCTGGCAGACGGGGCATGTGCCGCTCGTGGACCGGCCCGCCAGGTGCCGCTCCAGCTCGGCAACGCGCGCCTCCAGCGCCTGGAACTTTTTCGCCAGCTCATCGAACCCACCGACAGCAGACATCGTTACTCTCCAACGCCGACTCGTGGGACAACGGCGCAACTCGCCGTACGTTAGATGGGCATCCCGGATCCATCTGTGCGTTTCTTCACACAAGGCGGATTTCGAAAGGGCCGCCGCGCGCCGCCGGGGGATCTCGGCGAACCGATCTTCCAGCAGGTGTCTTTCTCGACGATCTTTCTGTTCGCGAAGCGGTAGACTGCACCGGAGGCAAGGCGAACAGCCCTACACCAGGCGGTGCACCATGATCGTCACGTCGCGAAGCGCGAATACCCTGGGCTGCATTTCGGGATCGTGGAAGATTTGGTCGCTTTGCGACGGGTATGTCGACATGCCAGCCGACCTCCTCCGCAGGGGACCCGGTCTTGGGAAGTACACGCTGCCGGGGCTGCCGCGGCAGGAACCGTCGCTCGTTCGATTGTCGGTCAATTGCTTCCTGCTGGAGGGATCCGGAAACCACCGGGTGCTGATCGATTGCGGCGCCGGAGGAAGATGGGAGCCATCACTGGGTCACCTCGAGAGGGCGATGGCCGAGGCAGGTATTGATTCATCCTCGATAACCGTGGTCGCTCTCACCCATACCCATCTCGACCATTTGAACGGGCTCTTGACGCGCGATGGTCGGGAAGGGTTTGCAAATCTGGGCAGGATCGTGATCGCACACGATGCCGTCGCGAGTTTTACAGGCGAGCCACACCTGGCGCGCTTTCGGCAATTGCTTGTCCCGATCGGGGACGGAGACCGGTTGAACGATCATCTGGCGGCAGTTGCGATGCCGGGGCACGCCCCCGGCCACATGGGCTACGTTCTCGACTCGGGCGAGGACAAGATCCTGTTTTGCGGCGACCTGATCCATGTTCCTGCCGCACAGTTTGCCCTGCCGGAGCTCACATGGGCGTACGATGACAATCAGTCCATGGCCCGCGCGACGCGGATCAACCTGCTGCGGGAGGCTTCGAATACACATGCCTGGCTGGCGGGTGCGCACATGGCCCAGCCAGGCATCGGCAGAATAGTCGAAGAGGGTTCCGGATATGCCTTTCTGCCGGTCGCGTGTGGCATCCACCCATGAATCGGCTTCGGCTGTGTCTGCTCGTCACGCTCCACGTCGCGCTTGCCTGTCCGGTGGCCGCCGTAGCGCAGCAGGTCGTGCGTCTGCCGATGGCCGACGGTGCGGCGCCATCGGCGATCACGGCAACTCTCTTCAAGCCGGCATCGTCACGCGAACCCGCGCCGGCGGCGGCGATATTCCACGGCTGCGGCGGCATCGGCGTGAACGTCACGCGCATGGCGCAGCGTCTTGCCGGCCAGGGCTTCGTGGCGCTGCTCGTCGACAGCTTCGGGGTGCGCGGCGTCAGCAACGCCTGCACCCGCAACTGGCCGACGCCGGCCCAGGCCCGGGACAGGACCCGCGATATCGACGCCGCCGTCGCGTGGCTGGCGGCACAGACGTTCGTCGCCGCCGACCGCATCGCGGTGATGGGCTACTCCTATGGCGGCGGCGTCGTGCTGATGTGGTCGCTGCAGCCGCCGCCGGATCGTCGGCGACCCGACTCGAAGGGCGCCGATGCGCGCGCCGTGATCGCGGTCTATCCGGACTGCGCACTGCTCGACGGCGGTGCTCCCCCGGCGGCGCGCCAGCCGACCCTGATGGCGATGGCCGAGCGCGACGACTGGACGCCGGTGCGCCAGTGCGAGGCGATGCTGGCGCGGGTCGCGCCGGGGCGCGAGCGGATCGAGACCCGCGTCTATCCCGGCGCGCACCACAGCTTCGATGCCGTCGGCGTGCCGGTCACCTGGCTCGCGGCCGCCGGCAACCGCAGCAAGCCGAACGGCTGCTGCGGCGCGCACTACGGCTACCACGCGCCCGCCTACGCGCAATTCCTCCAGGATGTCGACGCGTTCGTCGGCCGACACCTGCGCGGCCCGCGGTAGAAATCACACCCGGAGCGCGGGCGTCCCGCCCATAGGCACATCCTGCTCCTCACCCTGAGGAGGCCGCGCAGCGCGGCCGTCTCGAAGGGTGGGCAACAATCGAGATCGTGCTTTTGCATGATTTTCGGACCGCCGGAGCGGATCCCCACCCCTTCGAGACGCGCGCTTGGGCGCGCTCCTCAGGGTGAGGAGCAGCGTGTGGATCAGCAAAAGTCGGCGCCTATGGGCGGGACGCCCGCGCTCCGTGCGCTTGAGGATCAGGCCGCGGCCACTGCTTGCGCAGTCGCGGTGGCGGCAAGGATTGCCTTCAGGCTGAGAGGCTTGAAGAAGATCGACTGGACGCCCTGGCGGCGAGCCTCGTTGAGATCTTCCTCGTCGGCGTGTCCGGTCATCACCAGCTTCAGCAACGACCGGTCGAATTCGTTGGCGGCACGCAGCACGTCCACGCCCGAACCATCCGGCATGCGCATGTCCGTCAGCACGGCGGTGAACGTGTCGCGCCCCAGCGCCGCGATGGCTTCGCGGGCACCGTTCGCGGCAACCACGTAGTGGCCGCGCCGGCCGAGGAAGGTGCGGAGCTCTCCAAGGATATCGGGATCGTCATCAACGATAAGGATACGCATCGTGTGTCTCGGTACGGAGGCAGAAACGTCGAAGCCAATGGCAATCAGTATGAGTTGAACGGCCTGTGGATCGTACCGGGAAAGGGTTCGTTCCGAACGTTCCGTTCCCGGGTGATGCAAAAAGCTGCGGACATCGTGTCGCCGCGGCGGCGGTTGCACGGTGGATGATGCAACCGGCTGCACCGGCGCAACGATGAGGTCCGGCGCAAAGAAAGCGGGCGCCGCTGCCCTCGCGGGTCGCGGCGCCCCAAACGCTTGTGAACCTGGCGTCCCGATCGGTCCTGCAAGCATCGACCGCGGGACGCGCTCCCGGGGGAGCGATGACATGCCGGTCAGGCGCCGGTCTTCCACCCAGGGAGCGCGGGCACGCTGAACGCCCCCGCGCCGGTCGGCAAAACCGGATCGCTGGCCGGCGGGCCGGCGCTACTGCAGCTTGCCGGACACGCCTGTCATCGTGGTGCTGAGCTTGGTGCCGACCGCGGTGAAGGCCACGATCGCGGCCACCGAGATCAGCGACGCGATCAGGCCGTACTCGATGGCGGTGGCGCCGTCTTCGTTCTTCACGAGCTTGCGGAGGAGGGACAGCATCTCAAATCTCCAAATCTATCAGCGAGCAGGTCGCTCAAGAAAATAAGCGGGCGGTGCGGCTCAAAATTTCCGGCTGGATCTGGGATTGAGGACCAATCTTGCCGGCCGACCCCGAGCCGCTGCCCCTGTCGAGGTCACGTGAAAGGCGTATCACGGCGATTTCTGGCGACATACGGCGTTTGGGTCCAAACCGGATGGGATCGCGCATAGGCTCTGACGTTGACGCACGGGTGGTCTAGCCGGACAGCGCGCCTCCCGGCGCGCTCACGTATTGCCGCGCCGCGCCACGCTTGATCGTCGGGATGCCGGCGGGCCGTCGGTCCGGTTACCTGCGCACGAGGACCGGCCGAAGGTAGGGGTCGGGCATGTGGTCGGCGACCTGTTCCGCCAGATGCAGGCCCAGCAGGCCGGACGACAGCATCAATGCGAACACCAGTGCAATGACCGATCGTTGGGATGGCTGCTCGCCCATGGCCGCGCTCTTCGGGTTCGGTGTGTGAACGCCATACGCGGCGCGGCTGAAGATCATCCCCGATAGGCGCCAACTTAACTTCAGACCTCCTGACATAGGCCAATACTGGAATGTCCGGTGTCGCCGGATCGGACACAATTGGGTGCGCAGCCGATGTCGCAAAAGCTTCGCTATTTCGGGCGGACACGTCTTCAACGCCAAAAAAGCGGACAGT
>Ga0187894_10002158_pt1 | contig 23893 bp, 20 predicted proteins | sample GBC1701081metaG_FD_136650 | JGI IMG/M metagenome (GOLD analysis project Ga0187894, IMG submission 136650) | White microbial mat communities from a lava cave in the Kipuka Kanohina Cave System on the Island of Hawaii, USA - GBC170108-1 metaG ... | reverse complement strand
GCCGATTGATTCAGAGGCTTAAACCGCCGTTTGAAAGCACGGCGGCGGCGGCAACGCCCTACATCTCCCTCTAAATCCCAAAGCGGATGATAGAGGGAGTCTTGGGCTAATTCAAGATAAACCATAACGGCGTAGAACTCAGCAAAACTCAGGAAAAAGCCATGGAAATGTTCTTGCCGCTTACGTCTAAAGCAGATTCAAAACCGAAACCTTTACAACCAATGACCGAATCCGAAATGAAGAAATATGTAGGAATTTACAGAGTGCCGAATCGTTTGGATACCGAAATAGTTATAAAAGACGGAAAACTTTTGATGAAAGAGTTCGGTGCCGAAATGCCCCTGACAAAAATCGGCGAAAACAGATTCTCTTTCCAATTTCCGGGCGACGGCAACTCAGAAGAAATTGTTTTCAAAATCGGGGATGATGGAAAGCCAATTTATCTCCACCACCTGGTTTGGGCTTTCAAGCGCGTGCCTGCCACAAAAAAATCAAATTAATAATGCGATAGGTTAATTATTGGATAGCAGAACAGACTGTCATCCTGTTGCGAACTTATTTTTGTCGGGGTTACTTCGACCACTCTGGCGGAGAGTCCATACTTTTCCCAAAGACTGACCGAATCATTATTTCTGCTCCGAAAATTACTTTGCAACGTCATTGCAGGTTTTGTGTTTGTACATACTATCTTTTGATTGCAAAATGACGCAGAACATAGAGGGGAAAAAGTTCGCGGACGAACAAAGCATAAACTTGATTCGTTTAACCCGGAAAGATTTTTTAATTGACTTGGAACAACTCTTATGCGCGTTACAATCGGACAAATAGATACAACAAACGGCGATTATGAAGGCAACACCGAAAAGATTTTGAAAGCTTTTGAAGTGGCAAGACGGGACAAATCCGATTTGGTTGTTTTGCCCGAAGTATGTGTTCAGGGATATATGTCTTTCGATTGGTTTCAGGATAAAGACATAGTTGCCCACGTTACAGACCCGCTTGAAAAAATCATTGCGGCTAGTGAAGGAATAACTGCAATCGTCGGAACAGTCCGCCCGAACGAAGATAAAAACGGAAGACGGCTTTTCAATTCAGCCGCAGTCATTCACGATGGAAAACTTATCGGGTTTGCAGATAAAACGCTCTTGCCCGAATACGACGTTTTTGATGACCCGCGTTATTTTGAATCCGCAACGGAACGCCGCCTTTTTGAAATAAATGGTAAGAAAATAGGCATAGCTGTCTGCGAAGATTTCTGGAACGACAAAACTTTCTGGCGCGAACGCCTCTACGCGCACGACCCCGCCGACGAACTGATTGAAATGGGATGCGATATTCTGGTTTCGATAAACGCATCGCCGTATAACAAAGGCAAAATCGGTTTGCGTTGCAAGATGGTTTCGCATAGAGCAAAAGAGAAACAAGTACCGATTGTTTTTGTAAATCTGGTTGGCGCAAACGACGGTGTGATATTTGACGGCGCAAGTCTTATAGCAGATGAAGAAGGCGACATCATCCTGCAAGCACCCGCGTTTGAAGAATTTTATGAAACAGTTGAACTTGATAAGAGATTTCCCGACGCACGCGGAACACCCGGCGATGACATAGGCACAATACATGACGCTCTTGTTTTGGGAATAAAGGATTACGCACGCAAGAATCGTTTTACAAAAGCTGTGATTGGTCTTTCGGGCGGGATTGATTCTGCTGTCGTTGCCGCATTGGCTTGCGAAGCATTAGGCGCAGAAAATGTTTTATCCGTAACAATGCCTTCTCCTTTTTCATCTGCGGGAAGCGTTGATGATTCAATTGCAATGGGGCAAAACCTGGGAATGCCCGTTATCAAACACCCGATTTCAGACGCTTTTGAAGTGTTGACAAAACAAATGAACCTAACAAAGCCGACACGCGGCGGCGAATCTCTCGCGGCTGAAAATATGCAGTCGCGTCTTCGCGGTGTTATCCTCATGACAATCTCAAACGCAGAAGGTCGCCTTCTTTTATCAACGGGAAATAAATCCGAATTGGCAGTCGGTTACTGCACACTCTACGGGGACACAAACGGCGGACTTGCCGTTCTTGGTGATTTATTAAAAACCGAAGTTTATGCTCTTTCGCGATACATCAACCGGACGCGTGAAATCATTACTAACGCAATCATCAACAAACGCCCGTCAGCCGAATTAGCACCCAACCAATTCGATGACCAATCACTTCCGGCGTATGATTTAATGGACCCGATTTTGAAAATGTACTTTGAAGAAAAAGCCTCGCCCGAACAAATCATCTCAGCCGGACACGACGCGGGGCTCGTTTACGATTTATTAAACAAAGTGGAATCACCTGCAAACGAATTCAAACGTCGTCAATTGCCACCGACATTGATAATCTCTCGCAACGCCATAGGCATCGGGCGCAGACGCCCTGTAACGCATCGTTACCGTCGTGTTAGAAAACCGAATGGGTGAAAAAATCTCATCGAACTCTTTTTCTATTTTCGCTATGAGGAAAAATGAAAAGTCCGAAAGGTGCGCGTCCTTTTTTATCAATTGTCTGGTAAATTTATTGATGCGCGGCACGTAAAAGTGAGGATTATTACCAGAGTGAATTGAAAGATACTTGCTTGCATATAAGTCGGATTTACGGCTTTGCCGCGCTACCTTGTCACGAACATAAAAAGAAAACCCTGCCTTCGTGGTCTTCCAATTTCAAATCTCTGTCTGCGTAATACGTTTTTATTGAAGAAAACCCTGAACGTTTTAATGCCTGTTTCAAATCTTTTAAGGCAAAACATTTTTCTTCGATAACTGCATCAGTGCGTTTCCAATTTCCTTCAATCAGCCTGAACATGGTTATATCGTAACGCCCGATTTTTGTTTTATGGTCGTAGCTTGCACGCATGGCGCAAACATTATCATCTTCGACAATAGCCGTGTCGTCATTCAGGTTTTCGATAAAAGCGCGTGATGTATTTGCGTCAAAAACGAAAATGCCATCGGCTTTTAATGCGTTACGAACGCTTGAGAAGACCCCTTCGACTTCATCAAGCGAAAGAAAATGATTCACACTGTCAAAAGTAGAAATAACGGCTGAGAATTTCTCTTTGAACTTGAAGTTTCTCGCATCGCCTTTGACGAATTTTGCATTTGGCGCGTTTGTGCGAGCGTAACGCAACATCTCTGCGGAATTGTCCAAACCCGTTACGTTAAATCCGCGTTTTGAAAATGTGGCGGCTATTTGTCCCGTGCCGCAACACAAATCCAATATGCTTGATTCTATCTGAAGTTTCGGAGTTAAAATTTTATCCAACGCTTTCAAAACATCAGGCGCAATATCGGTTACCCAATGCCGGTTAAAGAACCATGCGAAAGTGTCGTAATCTTTTTTGCTCATGTCGGTTGTAAGGCATAAGACAAAAAAAATCGTCAGAAAGCAAACAAGCGTGACCCCGTTTCTGTCACGCTTGTTTGCTTTGGAGGGGAGTAGATTAACGATGTGAGCGTTTTGGTGAACTTTGTTTGTTGACGGGCGGTTGTTCGGCTAGACCGCCTTGAATCATTTGGGGATTTACATCACCCGTTATTTCTTCCGGTTTTGGTTGTGCGACTTTGCCTTGAACATGTCTTTCAGCCATTATTCCCATCACACGTTCACCATTTGAAGAAGCACTGTCACTGAATGCTGCTACAAATCCGAGACCGCCGAAGAAACCAATCACAGCCGAAAGAAAAGCCGTAGCCGCACGCGAGATGCGACGTTTCAGAGCTTTCAGCCCAACGGGACAGTTTTGGGTAATGATGCTCCCGTCTGCGCGTTTGTAATAACGAACACAGAGACGACCTTCTACTTTTGAGACGGTATCTTCGGCTTCGCGCCGCGTCATTCCCGAAAGGTTATAAACATTCAACTGGCATTGACCACAAAACCGAACCTTTTCATTGCCGTTCATGTCGTCCCAATTTACAGGACAAGGCGAAGCCACGCGGACGTTATCGAGCGGAGATGTGAATTTAGCCATTGGTTTGATTTCCTCTTTTACCGTAAGGAAGTTTCTTGAAACTTCCTTATGTGGCAAGGAACGGCGGAAAAGAAAATGGCTTGCAAAGTTTTTTTCAGTAATCAAGCATAGAGGGAAACATTATTTTTCAAAATCTTCTGCAATCAATGAATACAGAACACAATCGTGGACTTTGCCATGAAGCGGCAATGCTTTTCTTATGACGCCCTCGCGTAGTGCTCCCGCTTTTTCGGCGGCGCGTTGACTAGCTCTGTTTTCGTAAGCCGCTACGATTTCGACGCGATTGAGACCTAAATCCTTGAGCGCAAAACGTGCCGCCAATCGTGTGGCTTTTGATGCAATGCTTCTGCCTGTTGCGCTTGTTCTAATCCAGTATCCCAAATTGCAAAGTTTGAATCTTTGGTTGATTAGATTTAAGCCGAGTCCGCCCAAATATCTTTCTGTCTGTGCGTCGAAAATTGCAAAGTTGTACTCTTCTTCTTTTTGCCAGGCTTCAAAGCGTGATTTGATAAAACCTTCTGCCTCTTCGATTTTATAATCGGCGTGACACCATTCGAGCCAAACGGAAACCTCCGCAATTGATTCACGCACGGCTTCAAACATTGCGGGAATATCATCACGTCTGTAAGGGCGAAGCAGAATTTCGCCATCCGTCAGTTCGGTCTTCATGGTTATTTTGTTCAGGTTCATGATTCTATTTTTTAATGTCTTCTGTTTTCAGATTAAGGTTTGTTAACGACGTCATAATGTGGTCTTGCCAACGTCCGTTTATCAAAAGATAGTCGCGTGCGTAGCCTTCAACGGTAAAGCCTAGTTTCTTTAACAGGTTTCCGCTTCGCTCGTTTGTCGGTATGTAGTTTGCCATGATGCGATGGAGTTTCATCTCGTTAAAAACGTAATCAATCGCCGATTTCACGGCTTCGTACATCAATCCCTTTCCTTCAAAACGATGGTCAATACTGTAGCCAAGATAACAGGCTTGAAAGGCTCTGCGTACTATATTTGTAAAATTACACCCGCCGATGATTTGTCCATCGTGAAACAGCACAAACTTTAACGAACGCTCTGCAAGAAACTCTTTGCGTGCAACTTCGAGTTGTTCGCGCCAGTAATTTTGTGTGAAGTATTCTTCACTGTGAAGCGGTTCCCAACGTGCCAGATGTTCGCGGTTTTCCGTAACAAAAGAAACCATCTGCTGTGCGGCTGTTTCATCAGGCAACATCAAAACCAAACGCTCTGTCTCAATAACCGGAAATTTGTCAGCCTTGTTTATCATTATGATTGCAGTTTAATTCTTTTCCTTTACTTTGCACAATAAAGTGCTTGACATTCAATAGGGCTAAACAGTAAATTGCGCGTCATGGGTTCGATATACCCTTTTCCCCCAAGACAAGTTGAAGAGCCGCCTGTGATAGAAGAAGCGGCGGAGGAGCCACCCATGCTTAGTGACCGTGCTATGGACAATTTGCGGTTCATACGCGAGACAATGGAACGGGCTTCTTCGTTTACTGCCGTTCCGGGTTGGGGCGGAGCCTTGATGGGTGTGACGGCTGTGGGTGCGGCGTTTATCGCAATGCAACAAACATCAAGGAATATGTGGTTGCGCGTCTGGCTTGTCGAGGCGTTGTTGGCATTTGTTGTCGGTGCATGGGCGATGGACAGAAAAGCGCGGGCAAGCGAAACGCCTTTGCGTTATTCAGGTCCGGCGCGAAAGTTTGCTTTCGGATTTGCCCCACCGATTTTTGCGGGGATGGTTTTGACGGTTGCTCTTTCAAAACTCGGGCTTGCAAAACATCTGCCGGGTTGTTGGCTGTTGCTTTACGGAACGGCTGTGACAACGGGCGGAATGTTTTCAATCCGAATCATTCCCGTTATGGGTCTGTGTTTTATGGTCTTGGGGGCGGCAGCTTTTTTTGCGCCTCTCGGTTGGGGGGACTGGTTTATGATGGCAGGCTTTGGAGGCTTGCAAATAATTTTTGGTTTTGTGATAGCAAGGAGGTACGGTGGCTAGACATAATTTAGCTTTGAAAGACGAAAAACAGGAAAGTGGTAAGGCAACGACATCGCGCAAACTGCAAAATGTCAGTGCCAAAAAATCCGGGGAAGATGTTTCATCGGTGGATTTAGACAGGTTGATTCACGAAAAAATGCGTTTGGGAATCATCAGTGCTTTGGCGGCAAACGAGAGGCTTACGTTTAATGAACTGAAAGCGTTAATGAAAACGACGGATGGCAATTTAAGCGTTCATGCACGAAAGCTGGAAGATGCCGGTTACGTCGTTTGCGAAAAATCTTTCGACGGGCGGATTCCGAAAACGGAATACAAAATAACGAAAGAAGGACGCAAGGCACTCGAAAGATATTTGAACCATATGGAATCGTTGATTCGGACAATGCGCGGCAATCGCTAAAAGGAAAGCGAGCCGCGCTTTTTTTTGTGTCAGTTGACTTTGTACTATAAAGGGCTTTCCTGATATGAAAGAATATGATGTTGTGATTATCGGCGCAGGGTTAGCAGGTTTGCAGTGCGCCAAGATTCTGGGTTTGCAGGGCGCAAAGGTTTTACTGGTTGACTGCAAATATTCGCTTGACGAAGGTGTTCATACAACAGGCATTTTTGTTCGGCGAACGCTTGAAGATTTCGCTTTGCCGCAAGATTGTCTCGGGGCTGCTGTTCGTCATGTTTCGCTCTATTCACCGCGAAGAAAAGTTTTGAACCTTGAAAGCAGGCATGATGAATTTCGTGTTGGCAAGATGGCGAAGATGTACAAACGCTTTCTCAACGACTGCATATCCGTCGGAGTTATGTGGTCGCCATCCACAAAATTTATTGACGCAAAAAATTCTATTGTAAAACTCGAAACGACAGGCGAAACCTGGAATGTAAAAGCGCGTGTTGTCGTGGGGGCGGACGGAGCGCAATCGCGCGTGGCGAAATCTTTGAACTTAGACCAAAACAACGAATGGATTGTCGGCGTCGAAGAAGTCTTTTGCGGTGTTCCGTTGAATGGCGAACCGCGTTTTCATTGTTTCTTGGATACACGGCTTGCGCCCGGATATTTGGCTTGGGTGATAAACGACGGCGAAGAAACACATATAGGCGTCGGCGGTTACGCAAAAGAATTTGAACCGATGAAAGCCTTAAAAGAATTTCGCCGGAGCATAGAAGGTTCAATTGTTGATTTACGAAATGCCCTGCAAATCGAAAAGCGCGGCGGACGCATTCCTGTCGGCGGTGTTTTGAAGCGAATTGCAAACGAGAACGGGCTTTTGATAGGCGATGCGGCTGGTGCTGTTTCACCTCTTACAGCGGGTGGTCTTGACCCTTGTGTTCGTCTTTCGGGAATGGCGGCGAGTGTAATCGCCGAGAGACTCAAAACAGACAACGCGGGAATTTTGAAGGCTTATTCGGGCGAGTTATTTCGTGCGCGTTTCACTTCACGTTTGTGGATGCGAAGACTGATAGCGGCAATCGGAAATCAGACATTAATGGAAATGGGTTGTGCCTTTTTACGCTCGCCGCCCGGAAAGAAGTTCGCAGAAGAAGTTTTCTTTGGACGCGGTTCTTTTCCCGATGTTGAATTGGCTTTGAAGGCAGACAAACTCAAAGCGACACTTGTGCATTAAAAAAATTGTTTATTGTGGAAATCCACGTTGCTTGCGATGGTAACGCAGGACAAAATCCGTGCGATTAGTTATTTGTAAATTTAATGTAGGTAATCCGGCAAAGGAGCAAATATGATTATGGTGAAACACATCTTGGCAATTATTTTTATTTTCATCTGCGCCACAGTGGCGTGGTTTATTTTGGGCGCAACAATTTTCCAGCGCACTTATTCATCAGGTTCCGTTGCTTCAGAGCGGGTTATGTCGCTTTGGGGAACGCCGCAACAGCAAACGCCGCCCACAGCTTCTTACAAAAAGGTGGAGACCAAAACCGTAGAGACAATCGAGAATAGCAAGGTTATAAAACGCACGGAACAAATAGAAACAAAAGTTCCTTTAACATTAGACTCAAGCCGCATAGATGTTGCAATTGACCTTGAACACAGGCAGAAAGGCTTACTCTGGTACAGCACCTACAAAGTTTCCTTTTCAGGTCTCTATACATTTCAGAACACAAGCGACAAAGAAGAATCTGTAACTTTTGCGCTCAATTTTCCTGCTGCTCAAGCCGTTTATGACGATTTGATTTTCACGGTTGACGAGGCACAGGTGGCTTTGAGCAACGAAAAAAATGCTGCGCTCGGTACAGCAAAAATAGGCGCGGGAAAAACTGCGACATTAAAGGTTGCTTACCGTTCACAAGGTCTTGAACGATGGCAATACAACTTTGGCGAAAACGTGACACAGGTGCGCGACTTTGCACTCAAAATGAACACGAATTTCAAAGACATAGACTTTCCCGAAAACACTCTGTCGCCTTCGGAAAAAAGAGAAACCACAAGAGGCTGGGAGTTAACTTGGAACTACAAAAATATGTTGTCCGGGTATCAGATTGCGATGGTGATGCCTGAGAAATTACAACCCGGTCCGCTCGCAGGACGCATATCTTTCTTTGCACCCGTGTCTCTATTCTTTTTCTTCTTCCTGCTTTTTATTGTCACAACCTTGCGAAGGATAGAACTTCATCCGATGAACTATTTTTTCCTTGCAACATCGTTCTTTGCATTTCATTTACTGCTTGCCTATTTGGTTGACCACATTTCTATTCATCTTGCTTTTGCGGTCAGCTCGATGGTTTCTGTCTTTCTTGTCATCAGTTATTTAAGGCTTGTGATAGGGATGCGTTTTGCTATGACCGAAGCGGCACTGGCGCAATTCATCTACCTTGTGGCTTTCTCTTATGCATTTTTCTTAAAAGGTTTTACGGGGCTTGCCATCACAATCGGTTCAATCATTACGTTGTTTGTTGTAATGCAGATGACGGGAAAGATTCGCTGGAGAGAAAAGTTTTCAGGTGTGCCGACGGAAATACAACAAAACGAAACACAAAATGAAGTTAAGAAACCGACACAACTAAACCTTGACTAAACAATCTGATAGGCAGAGCATTACCGCAAACCTTAGAGCAGGGAGTTGTAACAATGCAGACGATGATTTATTCAAATGTGCCGAATGCAAATTTCGTTTACACAAAGCCGAAGTTTTTTCGCAGACAGTTTAGCGAATACGCAACAAAAAAGCAGTTCGCATTTGATATAGTCTTTGGCATTGTGCTTCCGATTCTCTGCTTCGTTTTCGACCCGATTTTCTTTCACAGCTTAATCAGTAACGTTGATGCGCTTTTCGGTAACTTTCAGCTCTTTGCTTACGGCGTCGGGGCGATTGAAATTATAACTCTAACATTATGGCTTTTTCAGAAGTCTTACCCGCAAGGAGTTGGTAAGGTTTACGGAAGCCTGATGCTTGCGGGTTCTCTCTTTTCTTTCGCTCTCGGAATAATTCTTCTGCCTTTTACGATAATAGGTTTGATTTTCGTTATCGGGATTTTAGGCTTTATTCCTTTTCTGACGGGCTTTGTTTTTTGGCGAAACGGAATCAGAGCATTAAAGCAAGGCGGTTGGGACATTCATGCAGACAATCTTCTTTTGGCTGTAATTGCGGGCGGTATTTTCGCTATTGGCGCACCATTATTTTTTCAATGGAGAGTTTGGAAATTGACTTCGCAATGTGTCTATCGGATAAAGACGGCTCACCCCAAAGCGGAAAAAGCCAAATCTCAGATGAAAGCCTTTAGCTACATTACAGGGTATGTGGAACGACAATTAAAAAGTGCATATAAATCCGAATACTATAAAACCGATGGTCGCAAAACCCGGTTGTTTGATGCCTACATGGAAATCACGGGAAAAAGCAGAGATGAGACATCTCAAATTTTAGACCCTTATAGTAAATTTGATTAACATCCGATAGTTTCACCTCACTTTCAAACTTCATTCTCAGAAATATGTTCAAAACATTCCTTGTTAATAGGCTCTCACTTTCAAACGTCTAACGTCATAGAGGCTTTGGCTCAACCGCTGGCAGGAAAACAAAAAGAAATTTTTCTAAACTTCGTTTTCGTTTCTGACGTAAAGCAATGAGTCCATCGCGCTTCTTAAAGCGCAAATTCATAAACAATTAAGGCTTTCATATAAAACGCCATGAGCTATCTTTATTCTTTTTATGCGGACGCAGCCAAAATTGCGGTTCAATCAATCTTGGCGCACAAACTTCGAGCTCTGTTGACATTGATAGGAATTATCATCGGGGTTGCGTCGGTTGTTGTTGTCGGTGCTTCGATTAACGGTTTGAACACATATGTTATGGACAAGATTTCAAAAGTCTTGGGCGCGAATCATTTTATGATGGCGCGAATGGCTTTTTCGGGGCGTATGTCAGACGAAGAGTTTGAACGAAAAAACCGTCTCAACAAAAAAGTTATTTGGGACGAATACGAATACGTTCGTGATAACTGCAAATCATGTTCTGAAATAGGGGCGCAAGTTTTCGGTGGCGCGGATTTAAGCCACGAGGGCGTAGATTTTCCGGCGGTGCGCGTCATGGGTTCAACCGCAAACATGATGATTATTGAAGATAAGACAATAAGCGAAGGGCGTTTCTTTACCTTTGAAGAAGTCCAGCATTCATCCCGTGTTTGCGTACTTGGAAACGGTGTTAAGGAAAAGTTTTTCCCGTATTCAAACCCGATTGGACAGACGATAAAGGTGCGCGGTGTACCTGTTACAATAGTCGGCGTTGAAGAGAAACGCGGTTCGCTTTTCGGTGACGATTTAGACCGCCATCTTTACATTCCCATAACGCTTCACAGCCAAATCTACAACCGCTCGGACGGCATTCAACTTCATGGTAAATCTGCCACGCGGGAAAACTTTCAAGCCTCTATTGAAGAAGCGCGTCTTCATCTTAGAAATAAACGCGGACTTGCCGGAAGCCAAGAGGATAATTTCGGTCTTGTTAATGTTGAAGAACTGAGCAACCAGATTGACCAGTTCACAAGCGCAATCGCCGCCGTAGTCATACCCATTACGCTTATCACTTTGATAGTAGGCGGCATTGTCGTTATGAACATCATGCTTGTCAGCGTAACGGAAAGAACTTTTGAAGTGGGTTTACGAAAAGCTTTAGGTGCGACAAAGAAACAGATACTTCTTCAGTTCCTAATTGAGTCTGCTCTGCTCTGCATACTTGGCGGGATTCTAGGATTAGCGATTGCGACAGGAATAACAAAGCTTATTACGATTCTCGCAGAGATAACAATGACCATAACAATCGGCTACATCATTTTGTCCATAGGTATTTCCAGTTTGATAGGGATTCTGGCTGGACTTTATCCCGCTTTCAAAGCGGCACGGCTTGACCCTATTGTTGCTCTGACAACAGCTAAATAAAAAGCAGTGTGGACTAAGTAACCACGAGACTGTGTTAAAAGTCTCGTAGTCACTTAGTCTCGCGGTCAATGAGGATTTATGAGGCTTCTTAAATTATTAAAATCTTTTCTGCCACATGAAGTTTTGAAGATGTCTTTTGACAGCATCCGTGCAAACAAGTTCAGAAGCTTTCTTACTGTGCTTGGAATCGTTGTCGGTGTGATGACTGCGATAGTTGTGGCTTCGATTTTGACGGGTATGCGTCAAAGCATCGTTTCAATGGTCGAGGAATACGGCACAAACAACATATATGCTTTTCATCTTTCGACAGGGTTTGGTTCAGAAGACAGGTCAGAGCGTACACGCAAACCTCTGACGGTTGCGGACGCCGACGCGATTTTGGCTCAATCGAAATCAATTGATGACCTTGCTCTGATTGCTCCGAATGTGGGCGGTTGGGGAAGCGGCTTTGATGACAATATCACTTACAACGGTCGTAACTATCGCTGGGCGGACACACAGGGCGTTACGCCAAACCATCAGGAAATTGCAAACGTCACGGTGAAAGAAGGGCGTTTCATAACAGAGGCTGACGAACAGCAACGCAGAAACGTAATGGTAATGGGCGTCAACGCCGCCGAAGCACTTTTCCCGAACGAGCAGACAATCGTCGGTCGCATGGTTCGTATGGGTGGCTATGATTTTGAAGTCATTGGCGTTTTGGAAAAACGCAAAGCCGGATTTTTCGGCGAAAACGACGAAGACCAGGCTGTTTATATTCCATTTCGTACCGCACGAAAAATCGCTCCGGGGCGGGGTTGGATATTCTTTATCGTTCGCGCCAAATCGGGATCCATACAAGAAGCATATCAAGAGGTTGAAGACGTTCTGCGTAAACGTCGCGGTGTGGCTTTTAACGAACCGAACAATTTCGACGTGAAAACAGCAGACAAATTTATCGAACAATTCGACGGCATAACGGGAATGGTAGGACTGATTGCTATTGCTATTTCATGTCTCGGTCTGTTGGTTGGCGGCGTGGGCGTTATGAACATCATGCTCGTCTCTGTAACCGAGCGCACAAAAGAAATCGGAATTCGCAAAGCTATCGGTGCCACGAAACGAGCTATCGTCAGCCAATTTTTATTTGAAGCAATGACATTGACGTTTTTTGGCGGAGTCATCGGTGTCACGCTTGCTTTTGCCATAAGCGGGCTTTTAATGTTGCTTCTTCCTTCGATGCCTTCACAGATTCCTACTTGGGCAGTCGTTACCGGACTTGTAGTTTCAATCGGCGTTGGTCTTATCTTTGGCGTATTACCCGCACGCAAGGCTTCGCGTTTAGACCCGATTGAATGTTTACGTTACGAATAAAAGTCTTGTAAGTCTGGCGAGTCTAAAATTTCATATAGTCTTAAAGACTCGCTAGACTCGCCAGACTCTTTACTCTAAACTGTCTTTGCCCTTTCCTAAGTCGTAACCAAAACTTTATCACTTCGATTGCGAAAAAATCGGCAATCGAAAATCAGCAATCGGCAATTCATTATGTCCAACCGTGATTTGGTGCGCGAGCATTTAACCTACTTGCGTGTTGAAAAGGGTCTTGCGAAAAACTCCATCAACAGCTATAAGCGCGACCTTGAAAAACTTCAAGCTTTCGCAAACGGGAAAAATATAAACATCAAAGACCTTGAACGCTCTCATTTAAGAGAGTGGATTGCAAATCTTTCAAGACAAGGATTGTCGCCTTCTTCAATCGCACGCATAGCGGCGGCGGCACGCGGTTTCTACAAATTTCTTTTGCTTGACGGTCACATCAAAAAGCATCCTGCCGAAGATTTACAGACTCCGCAAAAAGGGTCTTATCTTCCGAATTTTATGACCGAACACCAGGTGGAAGATTTGATGAATCAGCCGGACATTGCGACTGAAACGGGACTTCGCGACCGTGCGATGATGGAAATTCTTTATGCCGCAGGATTGCGCGTTTCGGAATTGGTTTCGCTAAAAGTTGCGGATATTGATTTCAATACTGGTATCGTCACTTGCTTTGGAAAAGGGAGCAAACAACGCCGCGTTCCTGTCGGTAAGAGTGCCTTACAATGGCTTGAAAAATATCTTGCTCACAGAAGAAAACAAGGACAGGAAGTAAAAGATTTTCTCTTTGTCACAACTCTTGAAAAGCCGCTGACAACAGAACAGTTTCGTGAGCGTCTGCGCCTTTACAGAGAAAATGTCGGGCTTGATGATGTGACGCCGCACACATTCCGACATAGTTTTGCAACGCATCTGATTCAACACGGAGCAGACACACGCTCGGTTCAGGCAATGCTCGGACACAGCGATATTTCAACAACGCAAATCTACACGCACATCACAGACGCGCATCTTCGCAAGGCATACGAAAGATTCCATCCACGTGCGCGAATGGCAAACCAAACATCGGACGAAAAAGAAGAATGACAAAAACAAATTGATGCGCTTCTACTAACGCACGGAAGGAACGGGAATGTCATTATTCAACCCAAATTGAGTTACATTAAAACCTGCTGTACTTTGTAACATCCACCACGTTCCCGTTGACGGACGAAACACAGCAACATCTGCGCGACCATCACCGTCGTAATCACAGGGTGATGCAATGTCCGAAGCAGAATTAAATTGCCCAACTGAATGTAGTAACACTGCCGCTGATTCCAAAAGAGGTGTCGAGCGAACCGTCAGTGTTGTAGCGGGCAAGAGACATTTTGTCGTAGTCCTTGCCTGCGACAACAATTTTGCCATCTGCCTGAACAATGACACCATTTGCACTACTCCAAAAGCCAATCAGAATAGTAACCTTGCCGCCGTTGCCAAAACTTGTGTCGAGGTCGCCCGGCACAGCAAAAGTCAAAGCAGGCAATGCTAAAAAGAGCGTGCCGACCAAAAAACAAAAAAAGAAGTTATGTTGTAGAAGTCGTGTCTTGGGACAAAAAAATTTCATTGTTAATCCTCCTTCGGTCAAGGCAAATAAGTCAGTGGAACGGGTCTGTCGTCTGCAAGTCCGAATTGCTGAATCGAAACTCCGTTTGTGCTTTGCAGTAGATACCAAGTTCCGTCCCGATAAACGGCAAAGTCTGTACGCCCATCGCCGTCGTAATCACCGGGCACAGGTTTGTCTGTTGAAACGCCCCATTTGATTGTTGAAACCAAACTGTCCGAACTTCGCAAGACATACCAGACCCCTGATGTCGGACGAAAGACTGCAAAGTCTGTACGCCCGTCGCCGTCGTAATCGCCTGAAACAATTTTGTCTGTGCTTAAACCAAAGGGTAGGACGCCATAAGTATTTGTACTGCTTTGAATGAAGTGCCAAGTGCCGTCAGACGGTCGGAAAACGCTGAGGTCTGTGCGACCGTCCCCGTCAAAGTCTGCTGTGACACTGCGGTTGATGTTGACGCGAACGGCTGAATATATATCACCGATTCCAAATCCGCCGGGGCGATCCGAGGCGAAATAAACAACAGTGCCATCGGGCGAAAGAGAGGGTTGAGCGGCTGTGCCTCCTGCGTTTAGACTGCCGACGGGAACAGGCGGATTCCACTGTGCTGTGGTCGAAGCGCGGGTCGAAACAAAAATGGCGCGACCAATACGATTTGAACTGAAAAAGATTTCCAGACCGTCGCGGCTGATTGCTGTTTTATTATCGTCTGCCGTGCTGTTCAATTCATTGACCGGCACGGGCGGATTAAATGTGCCGTCCGGGTTTCGCGTGCTTTGATAAATGTCTTTAACGCCTGAGGTGCCGCTACTGCGGTCGCTGGTAAAAAAAAGCGTGCCCGCTCCAGTCGCCGGATCAACAAAATAGTTCGGGTTATTCTCCGAAAAAGTAGTGTTGATGACCGCGCCGAGATTAACGGGCGTTGTCCAGCCGAAATCGTTGTTCGGGTCTGTCCGCGTCGAAAGCCAAAGGTCAGGACCGCCCACTCCGCCAGCGCGAGTGCTGTTAAAAAACATCTCACGCCCGTCAGGTGAGATGCTTCCGGGAACTTCGTTTGTATTCGTATTGATCACACCCAAATTTTGCGCCGCCCCCCACGCCGACGAGAGTGTGGCTCGTTGCGAAACCCAAATGTCATTACCACCTTGCCCGCCGGCGCGGGTGCTTGATAAATAAAGACTCAAGCCGCTTGGCGCGATGACCGGAAGTTCGTTAGTGTTAACCGAATTGACGGTCGCGCCCAAGTTTTGCGGCACACTAAAAGTTGAAAAACTTTCTGTTGTTTTCGGCGTTAAGCCTTTGCTATGCGAAGTACGGAAAATTGGCGTCATCGTCAATGCCATAGTTGTCATAAGCATCATTAAGGTAGTTTTGATTTTCATAAACTTTTCTCCTGCATAAATTGGTGAATAGCTATAAGGGAGTGCAAACCGTTTTTCGAACAAATTATTTAAGTCAGACTTTCTTTGTCTCAGTCGTCATCGTGACCGCGTTTCCTGCGAGTCGTCACATAGATGTCGTTTGAACCTTCGCCGCCGACACGGGTTGAACCGAAGACCATAGTTTTACCGTCCCACGAGAGCGATGCCCGCGTTTCGCTTGCCTCGCTGTTAATCGGGGCGTCCAAATGAGTTGGAACATCCCAATCATCCTCTGTGTTTTCCCGCGTTGCCGTCCAGATGTCGGGACCACCGAGCGTGCCGGGTCGCGTAGAATCAAAGACAATCTCGCGTCCGTCGTGACGAACATTCGGACGCGAGTCGTCGCTTGTCGTATTGAGTCCGGGGGCGAGTTGGGCGGGACCAAAGTTCAAACTGAAATAGATGTCGGAATCGGGTGTGCCTGTATCGGGGGCGAAACCGCCCGAACGATTGCTTGAGAAATAGAGTGTTGCGTTACCTTCTTCATCCTCGAAATACGAAGGGCTTGCCTCACTGCCCGTGCTGTTGATGTTGCAACCTAAGTTCTGTGGCTGTTCCCATTCGCCGTGTTTGAAACGAGTGACGTAGATGTCGGAACCGCCGAAACCTCCCGCTTTTGTGCTCACAAAGTAAAGTCTGTGTCCCCGCGTCGGTGAGGGGCAAAACTCGTCGGCAGTTGTGTTGACCGGCTCACCTAAATTTTCCGGTGTTCCGAACGGAGCGTTTTTATGAACGCGATGTGCAACCCAAATGTCCAAACCACCTAAACCGCCGGGACGGTTTGAAGCAAAGTAAAGACTAAGACTGTCGGGCGACAGTATCGGACAGCCGTCGTTGAACACAGTATTAAGGTCTGAACTTGTGCCTGGGATTGATTCGGCGTTCACGGGCGTGCTCCAATCTCCTAAGTGCTTTGCTGAAACTATCGAAGCAAATGTAAGCGTCATTACAATACCTAAAAACGCAAGTATTCGCGCTGTCGTCACTCTTTGTTCTGCACCTTTTCCAATAGCTGATTTAGACGGCTTTGCCGCTCCAAATGAGAACGTTTGTTTAGTGGCTTTACTGAGCATGTTTTGTTTATCTCCTTTTTTATTTGTCCGGTTGATTATTCAATGAATCAGGAGCTTGCTTTTGCATTCTGCATCGCAAACATCATTCAAAGGGCTGATAGTTGTTCCTGTTTATTAGCGCGACAATTTTAGGAAACAGAGGTCAAACTTTATTTTGAAAAGGTTGACTGAGAGGATGAAAGAGCATATTTTTTGCTCGTAAAACCGATATACTTCTGACATCTAAGGGTTAAAGGGATGACAATGACGGATGAGGCGGATAGGGCAAGCGGCATAACTGAGGTGTTGCGGGATTTGAGCGACAGTCAGCATGATGGTTCGGTTGATGCTCTTCTCGAACTTGTCTATGACGAACTGCACCGACAGGCACATCGTTATCTGCAAAAAGAACGTCGGGGACACACACTTCAAACCACAGCTTTGGTCAACGAGGCTTACCTGAAACTTGTAAAACAGAATAATGTTTCGTGGAAAAGCCGTTCGCATTTTTTTGCTGTCGCCTCGACGATGATGCGGCGGATTCTGATTGACTACGCAAAGACAAGACACCGCGCCAGACGCGGAGGCTCACTGGAAAATGTCTCGCTTGATAATGCGCTGACCTTAGCAGTCAGCGGCACCGATTATGATTTACTCGAACTCGATGAAGCCTTAAACCGGCTGGCAGAAAAAGAAGAATATCTTGCAAAAGTTGTTGAACTCAGATTTTTCTGCGGATTAGATGTTGTTGAAACAGCAGAAGTCTTGGACGTTTCGGAGTCAACGGTAAAGCGCGACTGGGTAATGGCAAAGGCTTGGTTGCATCGTGAATTGACAAGATAGTTATGGGTGACAATCAATGGCTGAAAATCAGAGAAGTCTTTGACGCAACTCTGCATCAACCGCCGGAAGAACGCCGAAACTTTATCAACAAAGCCTGTGGCGATGACAAGACTTTGCTCACGGAAATCGAATCGCTTTTTACCTCTTACGATAAATTTGAAAACTTTTTAGAAACACCTGCAATCGCTCAGGTTGCGGACCTGATCGAACACGAAAAGAAAACACTTGAAAGCGGAAAAAAATTTGGTCATTACGAAACAGTAAAACAAATCGGCATGGGCGGGATGGGCGAAGTCTATCTTGCGCTTGACAAAAAACTAGATAGGAAAGTCGCAGTTAAAATACTCAAGGAAAGATTTAGCCAAGATAAATCCAACCTCAGGCGTTTCATGCAGGAAGCAAAAGCCGCTTCTGCTTTAAACCACCCTAACATTTTGGTCATTCACGAAATCGGTGCGGAGGGTGAAGAGCAGTATATCGTCAGTGAATTTATCGAAGGCGAAACCCTGCGCGAGATTCTTTCTGAAAAAACTTGTCAACTTGCACAAGTCTTGGACATTTCCATCCAAATTGCCAACGCACTTTCAGCCGCACACGAAGTCCATCTTATTCACCGCGACATCAAGCCTGAAAACATAATGATTCGCCCTGACGGGTTTGTGAAAGTTCTTGATTTTGGTTTAGCGAAACTTGTCGAAGAGGAAAAAAAATCATTTCTAGGATTGGAAGATTCAACCGCCCGGCAGGCTAAGACAGAGAAGGGCGTGATTCTGGGAACAGTAAATTATATGTCTCCTGAACAAGCCAAAGCAGAGCGTGTTGACGAAGGTACAGATATTTTTAGCCTCGGCGTTGTGATTTACGAAATGGTTGCAGGGCGAACGCCGTTTACCGGAAACTCTGCATCGGAAACATTTGCAAATTTGATAAACAAAGAAGCACAGCCCCTCTCGCATTTTGCCGCGAATACGCCTGATGAGGTTCAGCGAATTGTTGGCAAGATGCTTCGCAAAGATAGAGACGAGCGTTATCAATCAATGAAAGATGTTCTCACGGATTTGAAGGAGTTGAAAGAAAACCTTGTAGTAGAAAAAAGGTTGGAACGAACGGTCCCGCCCAATGGTGAAAGTGTAACTGTCCCCCTGCAAACAACGAGGGGTGACGCAAACAAATCAACAGCCAAAACGCTACACAGTTTTTCGCAACAGATAAAGCGTCACAAACTGCTTGCTGCGTTTGTATCCGTTGTGTTGCTAATCGGCGCAATCGCTTCCGGTTATTATTTTTTCTTTGCCGGAAAAGCATCTTCAAGTGCGGGGGGGAGAAAATCAATAGCTGTCCTTCCGGTCAAACCCATCAACACGGCTAACCGCAATGAGATTTATGAATTCGGTATCGCGGAATCTTTGATACTCAAACTCAATTCGACAAAAAAATTTATTGTCCGCCCTCTGAGCGCGACGCGCAAATATACAGACATTAATCAAGACCCTGTTGCCGCAGGACGCGAGCAAAAGGCTGATTACGTTCTTGCGTCGAATTATCAATTGGCAGATGGGAAAATTAAAATTACTTCACAGCTTTTTAATGTCGCCACCGGACAGGTTGAAGATACTTACAAAAGCGAAAAGGATGTAACGAATGTATTTGCAATGCAGGACGCGATTGCGGGCGAGATTGGAAATTTCTTGCTGACACGATTCGCTACAACGTCAGACGATATGGCGGTAAAGCGGGGAACAACAAACGAAGAAGCGTATCGGCTTTATCTGCAAGGAATGTATTTGATTGACGGCAGAAATGCGGCGGATTCACGTAAAGGGGTTGAAATTTTAGACAAAGCCGTCAAACTCGACCCAAACTACGCTCAGGCTTGGGCGGGTAAGGCTCACGCGCATCTCGCTAGTCATTTCGGGCGCGATGTTGATCTTACCGAACAGCGTCAAAAAACGCTTGAAGCGATAGACAGAGCGTTGGCGTTAGACGCAAATTCGGCGGACGCTCTGAGCGCGTTGTGCGAAACCAAATTTAGTTACGAATGGAACTTCGACGGCGCAGAAGCCGCGTGCAAACGAGCCGTTGAATTAAATCCTGATTCTTCGCTCGCGCATCAGATTTATGCACGTCATCTGAATTCTCGCGGACGTTTTGACGAAGCGATTTCTGAAATCAAAATTGCAATAGACCTTGAACCGGCATCGCTTTTTAACCAGCGACTGTACGGAAATTGCTTACAGTATGCCAGACGCTACGATGAAGCCGTCGCGCAATTCAAACGAGTCGCCGAAATGGATGAAAATTTCGGAACGACCTTCACGTGGCTTAGTATGACTTTGGCAATTCAGGGCAAGGAAGCGGAAGCCTTTGAAGTGTGGATGAAAATTTTAGAGCGACAAAAAGCGGACAAAGAAACTATACACACTTTTCAGACAGCCTTTCAAACATCCGGTTGGCAAGGCGTGATGCGTGTGCGGACAGAAAGATTTGAAAAAGGTAACGAGCTTTACTTCCACGGCGCGGCTTACAACGCCCTAGCGGGAAACAAAGATAAAGCGTTTGAATATCTTGAGAAATCATATCAAAGGCGCGAATGGGGAATGGCATATCTCAAAGTTGACCCGCGACTTGATAATATCCGCAATGACCCGCGATTCGTTGAATTAGTCAGGCGCGTCGGGTTGAAGTGAGGAGTTGTCTGAAATCGGAAGATTTATGTTTTGTCATCGAAGATGACGAACAATATAGTGTAGATACTACGTCAGATGAAAAAAGATTTCCGGCTCTGAAAGAGTCGAACAAATTAACGGCTAATGTTGCTCACCTTCGGCGAGTGTTTGAATTTTTGGCTTCAAACAGTAGGGTTTCATTCTACGCTATGTTGTCTGTCGCCTTTGGCGACAAGGATGGAAAAATGAAAACTACAATTTGGCAACTTTTAATTGGTGGCTTATTTCTTGCCACATCCACGTCCGTTTTCTCCCAATCACAAGCCTTGAACGGGCAAATCGAAGGCACTGTGCAAGACCAAGCGGGCGCGGCTGTGCTGAATGCCGTTATCACCGCGACAAGTGTCGAAACGGGGGCGACGCGAACCCTCAAAACGGACGAAAGCGGAGTTTATCACTTTCCGCTTTTGCCGCTCGGCAGCTATCGCATAACGGCGGAAGCCGCGAATTTTAAGAAATTCGTCCGCGAAGGCATCACTTTAACGACCGGACAAACCGCGACGATTGATATTCGTTTGCAGGTCGGCGATATAAAGGAAACTGTAACCGTTTTGGCAGATACTTCAATTGCCGACGCGGGGAAGACCGATTTGGGGCGCGTAATGAATTCACGCGAGGTGCAGAGTCTTCCGCTTATCAATCGCAATCCTTACAATTTCGGGCTGTTGCAAATAAACGTAACAGGTCGTCCGAGTCCGGGTTTTCATAATACCTTATTCAACGCCAACGGCTTTCTGCGGCGAGTTAATTACCGGCTCGACGGCAATGCCGCGTCGCAACATGACCGACGGGTTCGTTTTTTGTTGATTTCCGATGTTTATGTCAGCGAGATTCAACTTGTTCCAAACGGATTTGCCGCCGAGTTTGGCGAAACGCCCGGCTTGATTTTGAACGTCGTTACGCCTTCGGGAACAAATAAGTTAAACGGCGCAATCAACTATAGTTTTCGCCGCCCGCCGTTCTCGTCGCGTCCGTTTTTCTATTCGGGGTCTGACATTCCCGACAACAACGCCGATAATTTTTCCGCCACCATCGGCGCACCGATTATCAAAAACCGTTGGCAATTTTATTTCGGTTATGAATACCAGCATCGGGACGACGACGCGGGCGCAGCCGTGCGGCTCATTAGTATCCGACCGGAAGACCGCGACCGTTTGATTAGGGAAGCCGGTCTTTCGCCTTCGATTTTTGTGCCGTCGGTTCCGCGCCTTGAAAAAGGCTCGTTTTATATTTTTCGCTCCGATTTGCAGTTGAACAAAAACAATCGTCTGGCAGTGCGTTTTAATCACTCCGACCTCAACGCCGAAAACTGGATACAGGGCGGACTCAACACGACGGAACGCTTTGTTGACGCATTCACCAACGACTACGCGCTGGCGGTTCAACTCGTGTCTTTCACGCCGACGTTTTTTAACGAATTTCGTTTTCAATATGGTCAGCGCAACGGCGAAGGTGAACGACGGCGAAATGAATTTTCCGGCAGCCGCCCTTCCGTCACGATTTCCGGCGTGGCAAATTTCGGCTCGCCGGTAGAAGGCGACAATGCTTCCGCACCCTACCGAATAACGCAGATTCAGGACAATCTGACCCGGACTTTCTCAGCGCACATTGTTAAATTCGGCGGCGGTTTCAGCTTTCATTCCGACACCGACCGCTCGACGCTTTTTGCCCTTTATACGTTCCCTTCGATTGACGCTTACATCGCCGCCCGCAACGGGACGAATCCGTTAAGCTATACGTCTTTCACCGAAGTTTTCGGCGACACCTCGTTAAAATACGCGGCGACTTTCTGGAATTTTTTCGCGCAGGATGATTGGAAAATAACGCGGCGATTGAAGATAAATTTCGGCTTGCGCTATGACTTTATGATTCCGCCGAAAGCCGACGCGACTTCGCCTTTTGTGCTTTCGCAAAAATTCAATCTGGACAAAAATAATTTCGCGCCGCGACTTGGCATTGTCTATGCCTTGCGCGAAGGAACACGCCCGACCGTCATTCGCGCCGGAGCAGGAATCTACTACGACGCGACGCTTTTGGCGATTTATCGGGATGTCATCCGAATCAACGGAAATCCGAGATTTTTTAATGTTAGCTTTAACGGCAATAACAACGGAACGACAACTCCGAGTCCAAACGCACCCGCTTTCCCGAACACTTTCGGTACTTTGCCTGTGGGAACGGTTTTGCCGCGGCAGAATATTTACACCATCGCGCCCGATTTTGAAACGATGTACACGATGCAGGGCAACATCCAGCTCGAACAGGCAATAACGGAAAATCTTTCCTTCGCCATCGGCTACATTCATATCGCCGGTCGTCATCTGGCGGTTTATCGCAACATCAACCGGATAAATCCCGTGCGCTTTTTGGCGGACGGCAGACCTGTTTTCAGCACCGCATTCAACGCGACAACGCGGTTAGATACAAGATTCAGCAATATCTTCCTTACCGAATCTGCCGGAATTTCGCGCTACGACGCGCTTACTTTGCAGTTGACGCAGAGACTTTCGCGCGGGCTTCAATTCAGTGCAAACTACACGCTTTCAAAATCAACCGATGATGCGCCCGACCTTGATCTTGAGGGCTGGTATTTGTCAGACCCGACCAACCGTAGTTTGGACCGCGGGCTTTCGTCCGCCGACCAACGCCATACTTTTGCGATGAGTATGGTTTTTCAGCCGCGGTTTAATTCTGAAAACAAAACGCTCCGCTCGCTTTCGGGCAACAATCAATTCGGCATCATCGCCCGCGCCAACAGCGGCGAAAGATTTAATATTTACTGTAATTGCGACCTCAACCGCGACGGCACTTTGTCCGATAGATCTGTCGGCATCCGGCGCAATTCAGGAAAAACTCCGCCGCAATACAACGTAGATTTGCGCTACTCGCGCTTTTTCAATTTCAAAGAGCGTTTCAAATTGGAAGTTTTTGGCGAATTCACCAATCTCTTTAACGTCAACAGCATCGTTACATACAGAAACACAGTGGTAACGACCAATACGACAACAGGTGAACTCATAGGGACACTTCCCGATTTCCGCGCCCGCAATCAAAATACTTCACAAGACAGCCGTCAGTTTCAAATCGGCTTCAAGTTTATTTTTTAGGGTTTGTGACGTGGCAGACCTTTAATGCCCGAGTTTTCAGCCCGCATGTTTTTATAACAACGAAAACGAATTCGGGTAGTAGTTTGACACTCTTTCCCGCCCGTCGTTATACTCACCGCGTTTTTTCCGCCCAAAATTTCATTCTTAGGAACATTCACTCTTTATTTGTTAGTACAAACTAACAGAATTTTTGTTTCATTTTTATACCGGACTAATTGTCTATTCAGGATGGTGTGTTCAAATAGCTAACCCTGAAGTCTGGACACTTTTTCGTCCCGTCAGGGACGATTCGATAATAGCCCAACGATTCATCGTTGGGAAAAAGTTAATAATCATTCACAGTCCCGTAGGGACGACTGATTATTGACAAATT
>Ga0187894_10002157_pt1 | contig 23900 bp, 14 predicted proteins | sample GBC1701081metaG_FD_136650 | JGI IMG/M metagenome (GOLD analysis project Ga0187894, IMG submission 136650) | White microbial mat communities from a lava cave in the Kipuka Kanohina Cave System on the Island of Hawaii, USA - GBC170108-1 metaG ... | reverse complement strand
CGGGGGCGACCGAATCGGGGGCGACCGAATCGGGGGCGACCGAATCGGGGGCGACCGAATCGGGGGCGACCGAATCGGGGGCGACCGAATCGGGGGCGAGAGGATAGCAAGCGAGCGAATGAACGCCGGCGAGATTCCGGAGATCGCGATTCAAATCACCAGCGCCTTGAATGCGGCGCACGAGGCGGGGATCGTCCACCGCGACATCAAGCCGGAGAACGTCATGGCGCGGCCTGACGGGCTGGTCAAAGTTCTCGATTTCGGATTGGCCAAATTGATCGAGCGCCGCTCCTTCGACACGGTCACGGACGCGAACGACGCCTCTGAGGCGACCACGGCGGCCTGGGGCGGCGGCGAGACGGGAGTGTTGATGGGCACCATCAATTATATGTCGCCGGAGCAGGCGCGCGGACAGAAACTGGATGCGCGCAGCGACCTCTTCAGCCTGGGCGTCGTGCTTTACGAAATGGCCGCCGGCCATTCGCCTTTTGCGCGCGCGACGGTCGCCGACACGATCGCGTCAATTCTGGAAAAGGAGCCGCCGCCGCTTGCGCAGTTCACATCCGAAGTTCCCGAAGCGCTGGAACTGATCATCCGCAAGGCGCTCAGCAAAGACCGCAAGGAGAGATACCAGACGGCGGGAGAATTGCTCGACGATCTGAAGAGCCTGAAGAGCGGCGCCGCGCCTGTCGCGCCGGCGCCGGCGAAAAAAGAACCTCTGACAGGCGCGATCAAACAGCGCTGGCGCAGCGCCGCGATTGTCTTGACCGCGATGACCGCGATCATCGCGGGCGCCGTATACTTCAGCGGAAGCAATAAGGCGATAGAGTCTATCGCCGTCCTGCCATTCATCAATGCGGATGGGAATCCGGAGACCGAGTATCTGGCGGACGGCGTCACCGAGAGCGTGATTAACAGTCTTACTCAATTGCCCAATCTGACAGTGAGGCCGCGCAACCAGGTCTTTCGATACAAAAAGCGGGACGTCGATCCGCAAGCCGCCGGGCGCGAGATGGAAGTGAAAGCGGTTTTGACCGGGCAGGTGTCGCAGCGCGGCGACGAGATCACCATCGGCCTCCAATTGATTGACGTGCGTGAAAACCGCCAGCTTTGGGGGGCGCGCTACCAGCGCCAATCTGTTGACCTCCCGGCGGCGCAGACGCAAATCGCGCGCGAAGTCTCGCAAAGCTTGCGGTCGCAATTGCCCCACAAGGAGCAAGAGAGACTGGCCAAACGCCAGAACGTCAACCCAGAGGCATACCAGGCTTATCTGAAAGGTCGTTACCATTGGAACAAGAGAAACGGCGCGAGCTTTCGGAAAGCCATCGAATACTTTAATGAGGCGATCGCCAGAGACCCCAATTACGCCCTGGCCTACGCCGGATTGGCCGACTGTTATACGCTCATGAGTGGATTCACTCCCCCGCTTCCGCCGAACGAAGGCTACCCCAAAGCAAAAGACGCGGTGATGAAGGCGCTCCGGATAGATGACCGGTTGGCCGAGGCCCACACCTCGCTGGCGCGGATAAAATTAAATCATGATTGGGACTGGCCGGGCGCGGAAAAGGAATTCAACTTGGCGATTAAGATCGACCCCGACTATCCGACGGCTCATCAGTGGTATTCAGTATATTTATCGTATATGGGCCGCCATGCGGAAGCCATCACCGAGGCCCAACGAGCGTATGCGTTGGACCCGCTCTCGCTCGCCAATAGCGGAGGACTGGCTCGAGCCTATTATCGCGCGCGCCAATATGAACAGGCCATCGAACATTGCCTGAAAATGCTCGATTTGGATCCGCACGCTTATGTCAAACTCAACTACGATCTCGAACTCGCTTATGAACAATTGGGACGCCACGACCAGGCCTTCGCCGCTCGTATCAAAGCTATGACCGTTCACAAAGATAATGCGGAAAAAGTCGCCGCGCTGAGAACGGCCTATGCCCAGTCAGGTTGGAGAGGCTATTTGCAGAAGGTCGCTGATTTGCTTACGGAACTAGCTCTGCGGGGAGACATCGCGAGTTTCGATTTGGCCAGAGTTTACGCGCGACTGGGCGATAAGGATCGAGCGTTCAAATGGCTGGAAAAAGCCTATGCGGAACACTCGAGCGAGATCGTATCGGTCAAATCCGATCCCGCCTTCGACCCGCTGCGCGCAGACAATCGCTTTCAGAACCTGCTGCGCCGCATCGGCCTCGCCCCGTGAACTGGCGCTCTTGGCGTCTTCGCGGTTCCGTTTGCAGTCTCAGTTCCCGACGTTGGTTCGAAGGGAGAGACAGTCGCGACTTGCATTGTTCCCGTTGCGACAGCGCCATCGCGATTGGTGATGACAACGGTCGCGATTCCAGTGGTCGCTCCCGCTGGGACCAGGAAATTGATCTGCGTCGGCGAGACGAAGAGGAGCGGAGCCGGATGATCAACGCCCGCGCTGTCGCGAATCACAACCTTCGTCCCGGCAAGCTCCAACGGCGCGGTCGCCGCCTCCTGGGTCGCGAAAGCAAGCTCAACCCCGAAAGCCGTCGCGATGGATTCGACCGCAAGAGGCGTCTCGTCGAAGCTCGCGGCTGAAACGACCGTCACGGCGCCCAACTCGCGCGTGTTTACGGCGTAGCGAAGCTGCAAGACGTTGGCGTTCGCATCCGCCGCTTCGCGCGCCACGGGCAGGTCGTCGAATGCGACCGCGATTGAATTTTCAGTCGAAGGCGAAACCGGAACAAATCTCACTCGCGCAAACTCGCGCGCGCCGGCGGCTAACGTTTGCCCGGCGGGCAGCGCCAGAGCGACGCCGATGCGACCGCTCGCCGACTGCCCGGCGTTAACCCCCGCGTTAACATGGATCAGCGCTTCGGCGGCGTCGCTCCCGGCAATCGCGGAATCGAATCGCCATGAGGTCGGATCGAATCGCAGACTGAATCCGATAGCGCGCTCGGCGCCCTGCGCATCGAGCATGATACTGAGCGTCTCGCTCTCGCTGTCTGTCGCGGCGCTGGTGACGCGCAGGATTCGATCGGACGCGGTCGCCGCAAAAACCGCCGGATCGGAATGGATCGCCGCGGTCAAGGTGGAAGAGGGAGATGTAGGGCCGCCGGCTGGAGTTGGAGGATCCTGGCCCGCGGCGTAACGCCCCGCCTGTACCCAATCGGAGATAGTGACCCTCCCGTCGCCACGCGCCAATGTTACGCCGTCAGGCGCAAGGCGCGGCGCGCAATCAGCGCGCTGGAATTCGACGCCAGGAGCCGTCATATCGAGACCGGCGGCGAAGCGGCCTACTTGCACCCAATCGGAGATAGTCACGGCGTCGTTGCCACCCGGGCGCGGCGCGACGTCGGCTTCAAGGCCACCGATTATTGTGACTGGGCCTGGCGTAAAGACGGCGGGCAACGGATTGGCGCTGACACCCACCACTCCGCGGGCGATCGGCTGGTCCGCAAAGCCGATCTGCGTGGAAGATACTGCCGGCCCGGCTGCTATCGTGAACGTCACGGTAGCGACGCGGCGAACGCCCACTGGAAAGGTTTGTCCGGCGCCGAGTGAGATTGCCATTCCGAACCGTCCCTGTCCGACCTGGCTTGTGTTGTCGTTGAGCGTGGCGCCGCTGTCCGGAGTCGCCTGCGGATTGCTCAGTATCGCCGGATTGAAGGTCAGGCTGAAGCCGAGCGCGGTCACATCGCCTGGCGAAACCAATTCGATTGGGACGCTCACCGAGCCGCCCGGACTGCCCTCGGCGCTCACTACCCTCACTTCTCTAGTCACGGAGGTGACGGTAAACGACCTTCGTCCGATCTCCCGCCCGTTGAAGGTCACGATCACCTGATAAGTTCCGGCCGCCAATTGGCCAATAGGGACCGTGTGGCTCCAGGGTGTGATGACCTGCGGGCAAAATTGGCCGGGATTGGTAGTGGCGATGCGGATCTCGGCGCCCGCCCTCGTGAGCTGCGGATTTTGCGGAGCGCAGGCATTGGGCCAGTCGCCGAAGATTCTGATCGAGACATTGTCAGCGGTAGTCGGCGCGGCGGGGGTGATCTCTATCTGAGCCGAACCGGTTCCGGCAGTCACCGTGACGCTTGCGGTGGCCGTGGCGCTGGTCGGCGCCGTGGCCGTGATGGTCGCCGATCCTGCGGAGACGCCCGTCACCGGGAATGAAACCGAAGCGGCGTTTGCGGAAATCGTTACCGATGCGGGAACCGTGGCGATTGAAGTGTTTGACGAACTGAGCGTCACGATTGTCGGCGCGCTTTGCGTTGGGTTGATAATCGCAGTCAGATTGCCACTCGCGCCCGCCGTGATATTCAGCGGGTTCGGAGTCAATGCGAGTGTAGACGCCGGGCAGACCGCGCCAATGCAGGAGAGGTTGAGGCCGTACTGGCCGGCGCTCGCCAAACCAAAATCGGACACCAGGATGGTGTACGCGCCCGTAGCCGGCAGCGAGACGCTGCCTGTGCTGGAATCGCAGGTGTTATTGCCCAGTGGGTTTCCGGATGGATCGTAAAGCTCCACCCGAGCGCAGAGCGCGCCGGGAGCGTTAGCCGAAATGACGACCGAACTGCCAGCCACACCGCAGAAAGTAAAGACATCCCGTTGCGCCACAGTGGTGATTTCGCCATTGATTGTTTGCCCACAGGCTATTGGTCTGCCGCAACGCCCGTTGGTGAATTGCAGGCTCAACCCATATCCGCCTGTGCTGGCCAGGCCGAAGTCGGAGACGAGGATGGTGTAAACGCCGCTCGCCGGTAGCGTCAGCAGACCGCTGCTTGAGTCGCAAGTGTTGTTTCCCACCAACGCGCCGGACGGGCTATAAAGCTCTGCGCGCGCGCACATGGCCCCGCTGGCGTAAGCGGAGAAGGTCACCTTGTCGCCCGCGCTCCCATTGAAGCGATAGGCGTGGCGCTCGGCTACCGAGCCGATGGAGCGGCTGGCGGTCTGCCCGCACGCGATGCTATCGCCACAGCTTCCATTGGTGAATTGCAGGCTGAGACCGAAACCGCCTGTGCTGGCGAAACCGAAGTCGGAAACCAGAATTGTGTATGCGCCGTTTGACGGCAAAGTTAACACGCCAGTGCTTGAGTCACAGGTGTTATTGCCGACCAGCGCGCCGGACGGATCATAAACTTCCGCGCGCGCGCACATCGCTCCGCTGGCATAAGCGGAAACGATGATCTTGTCGCCAGCGTTTCCGCTGAAAGTGTAGACGTTGCGCTCAGCTACGGCGTTGAGGGCGCCGCCGGTGGTCTGCCCGCACACGATGGGAATGCCACACTTCCCGTTGGTGAAATGCAGGCTCAAGCCATAAGCGCCAACGCTCGTGAGACCGAAGTCGAAGACCTGGATGGTATAAACGCCAGCGACGGGCAACGCGATAACGCCCGTGCTCGAATCGCAGGTGTTGTTGCCGATCAGCCGGCCTGACGGATCATAAATTTCCGCGCGCGCGCACATCGCCCCGCTGGCGTAGGCGGTAACGATAACCTTGTCATTAGCCGCGCCGGAGAAGGTGTAAGAATCCCTTTCCCCCGGCGATGAGATCTCGCTGGTGATTATCCCGCCGCACCTGATTTCGATCGTGGACTGGAGATTGCTGTTCGCCTTCATTTCCCAAACGGACGCTGAGATGGCGCAGATCAAACACAGAAACGATAACAGCGCCGTCGCGATTTTGACGCATCGGGTATTCACGTCTTTCCTCCTGGTTGTTCCTGACTTTTCCTTGCGTTTGCGTATCAACCAAGGTTGAGGATCCGGCGCCATGTTCGCGATAATTATGCTTGGTGATCGCTGCGCCATTGTTTGATACGCCGAGGATGCTAGTTACAGTCTACCTTTCTGCAAATCCTTTTTCCAGAACTTCCATCACAACTTGCCCCGCATCATTCCAGTATGTTCTGCTGAACAGCAGGAAAAGAACTGATAGCGCCAGAAAGGTAATGATGCTTGCGCCTCCACCAACGTTGAAGAAGACATACATAAATACTCCCATTTTAGCCAGCGAGATCGGAATAACTAGACCTGCTGGAGCGGACACATGTACCAAAAGGGCTGGCTTTCTCTTCCCTCCAGTTCCGTGCTGAACTATCACTGACACCGTTCCTTGTAACTGCCTATCAGCAAAATTGACGGTTACCTTATTGTTTTCAGCTTCAATCTTTCCTTTGCCACCAATAGCTTTACGAAGCATATAAGCTATGGCTTGCTCATTACAATTTGCGGTTTCAGGTAATTCGATTCGCTTAGCCATAATCTCTCCCTACTCATTCAGAGTCATCGCACTAGTCAGGCAGAGCGCCTCTCCTATGCAAGCATCAACCATCGCCTCCGCTGAGGAGTAGCCACCTGGCGCCTCGCATCAGTGGGCACGGGCAGGGGCATCTGTAGTTCAACACCTCTCTTCTCTTGCTTCTGCGCAGGCGCGCTAGTGGTTGACCACGCCAGCGATACTGAGAGCACGCATAGTAATGACGCATCTGCATGGTTAAAAACGAATGCGCAGAGCGGCGCCAACCTGCGCGGTTTTGCCGCCGCGGACGCTGATTTCCACGCCACTTGACTCGTTGAACCAAAAGCAGAGATTCGGCCCTGCAGACATGAACGTCTCCTCTTCGGACCGCCGCTTCTGGTTCCTGCCGAAGCGTTCCCAGCCGCTACTGAACGTAACCCGGGCGATTTCGGCGGCGGCGCTGATTGAAACCCGCTTCGTTTGGTACGCCGGGCCAGTGGCCGCAAAGAATCCATAACTATTGGTGTAGATAAATGACCCTCCCGAAGGAGGCCGTGGATCATTTTCATTCTGCTTGCGTTGGCTGTTTACAGCAAACAAGCCTCCGGATTCCAGCCTCCAGGAAAAGCCTCGGCCAATAACTCGTTCGTAGCCACCGCCAGCCACGAGCATATGCAAGCTCTTCAGTTCGGTCGCGCCGGCGGAGCCGGGCACGCCGGAATTGGGCAGGAACGAATCATCGGGGTGTGTATCGTGGCTAAACCGGTACTGAAAGTCATAGTACCGGTGACCAATCACTGCGTTCCCCCAATTTTTCCTATCTTTGTCTTGCGCAAGGGCCGCCTGCGTTGCCATGTGGAACAAACATACGATTGCTAGAATCTGTTTCATACATACTTCCTTTTGTTTTTTGCTCTGACTGTGTCGCCCCCCCTGCAACCACCCCATCCAAGCAGGTTTTGCCTGCCGCCGAGAGCGCCTCGGCTACAAGGGTGAGAGTCAAGTCTCCAACCCCGCTCTTTCGAACAAGGTCACAGGCTTCAACATTTGTGTGATCGCATCCTACCCGGCTACGCTCATTCGGCTGTGAAGCTTCTTGGAACAAGTTGAGGCGAAGAATCTCAGTCCTAGGCGTTGGTCGCGTGCTATGATCACGGCGCTTTGTCCAAAATGGGAAATCAGCGGCGGTAGTGAGAGAGTAGGCGAGCTTCCTTCACCTGATGATGGCGGCTTTCCAGCGTGACAAGGAGGCGCAGTGACCAATCTAGCGCGCATTGAAATAGATAATGAGCAGCGGCGGGAGGTTTGGGAGCGGATGATACGCAGCAGGTCACTCGCGGCTCCGATTGATTACCAGACCTTCTCCCAAGCCTACCATCTGGCGTGGTTTATTCACCGTGACAAGCCGCTTGCGCTCAGGATCGTCGAGGAGGCCATTGCCAGTCTGGAAGTTTACGCCGACCGCCAGTATAAGCGCCGCGCAAAGGATCCCCAGAAGCGTGAGGTTCGCAACCAGATTTTGCTGAGTCAACGGCATTTGTTCCAACTGCTCGTTTGTTTGAAGTCTGGGGGCGATGAGGAAAAGCAGGAGCAAATTGCGGGCGCCGCCCTGAGTGAGGAGGACATGATCGTGCGATATGTCGAACATCTGGCGAGTTTGGCCTTCAACCACAATCCGTATTACGCTGCTCTGGGAATGGCCGGCCTGCTCCATTCTTACCCGACAGCGGATGCGATAGCGATGCACGACTGGGCCGACCCGGAGCGCGTATGCGATGTGACTTACTGGCACGGATGCAAGCGGACGTTGTTGAAAGGGCTGGAGAATCGCTTCGGCCAGCGGCTGCGTATGGAGAAGAATGCGCGAGGAGAACTGCCGTTCAAAACACAGAAATCTCCGGAGCGATATGCGAAGATGATTGCGCAATTGCTGCGCCTGCTAGCCCCCTGGGGGACAAACCACGTGATCCCTGAATACTTCGACCCATTCACAGACGCGCTGCCTGAGTTGACTTTTCAGAGCGACGGCCGCGATGGCGAGCCGGAGGTCGAGATCAATCGTATGCACGCTTTCCTTGACCCATGCTGCTTCGAGCGCCTGGCTGCAAACTTCGGATTCGATCATCCCGCGCAGCGTTTGGCGCTGCCACGCTTCTTCTTGACGGCGGGCGCCGAAGACGAGCCGCCACGCGGAGGTGGCCGCAATCAACCGCCGCCCCTCAACCTGGAAGACCTGGTGTCTATCGGTGAGAACCTGGCTGAACAGAAAAGCAGGCGCAAGCGGGCAGTGGCAGCCCGCCTGGCGGCGATGGTGGATGGCGTCAAGCGCGCCGAGTGGGACTTGCTGCAAGTCAGCCGAGTGAAAATAGAGGTTGGGCCGGAAGACCGGCTGCTTGAAATCATAGCGCCGGAGCAGAATCTGCTGCTCGCCTCCTGCCTGCTCGCTGGCGATGATCCGGAACCGGCGCGCGCGGCGACGACGCTGGAAGGCGGGCAGAGCATCTCGTTCACCATCCTCCCTGCGCGCGATGCGGAGGGCCAGACGACCGGCGCGTCAGTGGAGATTGTTTACCGGGAAACCAATCCGTGGCGGGCGGTGACACTCTTCCAGCGCCGCTTGAAATTACGGGACTCGCGGGAATTTTTCTCCCTCCTGCTCAAACCGGCGCTCGCACTGGCGATCATCGCGCTTTGCGTCATCGGCCTCGTGAAATACCTGCAGTCGAGGAATCAGAAAGTAAACCAGCCGCTGGTCGTGGAACGTAAACAGGGGCCACCTGTAAATGAGCGACAACCGCAACCTTCGCCGCCGGCTTTGCGCTCCCCTGCTTCATCTCAGACGCCGCGCCGGCCTAAGCATACGCTTCCGCCAAAACCTGAACTGGCGCGCAAGACTGATACGGCGCCTCCGGAAGACAACGTTGAGGATGTGACGCGACGCATGTCTGCGGAGCCGGCGGACGTGACGCTCGATTCCGTCAAGAAGGTTTACATTGATCCTCTCGGAACCGGGCGTTTCGCTCAGCGCGTCCGCGCCCGATTGATCGAGGATTTACGGAAGAGTGAAAGGCTGGTCGTGGCTGGGACGCGCGAACAGGCGGATGCTGTGCTCAAGGGAAAGGTCGAGCGACAACAATTCACCGCGCTCCTCGTCAATCGCCCAGGCAAGGAGTTGTGGAAGGCGAGGCTCGAAAGCTCCGCTCGTAAGCCGGAAGAGGTGGCTGCCGCCCTGAGCGCGCAAGTTGTCCGAGACCTGCTCGATAAAATCAACCAGGCGGAACAGCAAGGCGCCAAATCGAAGTGAGATTGGGACGCGGATTTGACGGACGGCGACGGATCATCACGGATTGATCCGTTTCACTTCCACTCGCCCTGAAGGGTGAAAGCGGCCCAGTAGTAAGGGGCCCGCCCCTGCCACATCGCCTCCTGCGCCGCGCGCAACGCCGCCGCCGGACGCAGCCCGTCACGCAGCATTCCTTTGTAGAAACGCTCCATCAACTCGGCTGTGGTCAGATCAGTGACCTCCCACAAACTGGCCACCACGTGGGGGGCGCCGGCGTACATAAAGCCGCGCGTAAGGCCGATCAGCCCTTCGCCTTGGACCACTTTGCCTAACGCAGTCTGGCAGGCGCTCAGGACGACCAACTCAGCGCGCAATTTGAGATTGTAGACTTCATGCAGTTGCAGCAGACCGTTTTGCGGCTGCCCCTGCTCGTCCACCAATGAGAAGAGTAGTCCCGACAGCTCCGGACGCTCACTGTCAAACAGGCCGTGCGTGGCGAAATGTACAAAGCGGTAATGGCTGAGTTCGGCGCTGGTGGCCATCGCGTGACTCGCTTTGAAATCAAGCGCTTTGAGATTATCGGTGGCAGGCGCAAATGAGGTAATGGCGTCGGCCTCCTGTCTCGTATGCTTCAATCGTGGAATGCCTTCCTCTGCATCCGTCCCCAACAGACGGATCGCATCGGCCAGAGTTCGGAGATTGTTCGGCGCGGCATTGGCGGATGGCGCTGTGGCGCCGGGTTGCCTACCCGCCTGGGACGCCTTGACGCGCTCATCGTTTTGATTGAAGACCGGGTCGGCGAGAACAGCGACGTTTCTGGCGGCCGGCGGGCGGGCGGCGAAATCTCGCCGGAGCGCGACGAGCGTAGAGGCTGAGGGCAAATGGATGATCTCGCGTTCAGCAATCAAGGGCGTGAATGATTGCGGATCGCGGGTCGCGGATCGCTCTTGTCTCCTTGTCTCCCTCTCCTGCTTTACCCTTCTCTCACTTCCAGGCGACGGCAAGGCCGCAAACGGGACGGACTGCAGTTCGCCATCGCTGACGATCAATAATCGTTTCTTGCCCAATTGTGGAGCCACAGGACCGAGCAGCATCCGGCTTAAGGCGGCGGCGGCGAGTGGATATTCAGCGTCGGCCAGAGCCACACGGGATTTCTTTTCATCATCGGTTTCAAATGGACGGCGTTGATTACGCGCGGTCAGCAGCCCGGTAACGCGTTGCGCCGCAGCCTCAATCACGGCGCGTTTGGGCAGGACGAAGCTGACGAAGGATGTCGGCGTCACCGCCCAGAGAAAACTACGCTTTTCGCCCAGCGAGTATTCGAGCAACAGCGTCTCTTCATCGAGCGCCTGCCGTTGAATCTCGGCCAAGCTGAGCGGTTGCGGCCACTTCAGATCCGCGTAGCGCGGATTGCTTTGCCGCAGCCGCGCGCCGAGGTCGTGATATTTTCGCAGGAGCGCTTCGATCTTCTCGTTGACGACTTTGACCTGCTCTTTCGACATGGACTGGCCGCGCAACCGCTCGATCCGGAATCGCTCCTCAGCGTAGAGCTGCTGTTGCAGCTTGCGCTCCTGCTTAAGCAAATCGAGATCAACGTGACTGCGAATCTCAGCGCGGGCTTCGGTGAGCAAGTCGAGCAGGCTGCGGGCGCGAGCGCGTTCGCTGGTCTGCAGGGCGAGCGCGTCGTAGGCGGCGGATGGGCGTTGCCGGCTCATCTGCATGAGCAGGTCGATGCAAAACTCGTAATGAGCGTATTTTGCGCTCTGGAAGTAAGCGCGCCGTTCCGGGCTGATGATCCCGGCGCGCAGGGATTCGGAGAGGTCGAGCGCCGCTTTGATCTGCGCAAGCGATTGCTGAAATTGACCTCTGTCGCGCGCGAGCCGTGCGCTCAGATACAGCATCTGAGGCTCGGCGTTGCGCTCCCCCACCCGGCGTAACATCGGAAGCGCCCAGGCGATGCAATCGCTTGCCTGCCGCCGCGCGCCCGACAAGTAGTAAGCCTCCGCGAGCGCAGAGAGCGCGATTGCCACCCCATTCTGATTGTCCAGACCGCGCCAGGCCGAGATCGCCTGCCGTAAATATTCGACGGCTTTCCGCCATTCACCCAACTGGGAGTAGACTGCCCCAATGGTTGTGAGTGCGCTGGCCTCCATATGTCGTTCAGACGATGCGCGCCAGAAGCGCAGGGCCTCCTCATACTTCGCGATCGCATCCCGGCGGCTGGCGTCGGTCTGGCGCGCAACCAGCCGCTCCGCTTCGGCAAAGGCCCTATCGGCGGCCAGCTTGCTCTTTTCTATCGGCGTCGTCTCGCCTGATAAGCCGGCGCCGGTCTTTAAAAGATCGGCCGCTCGATTGCTGTATTCAGTCGCCTTCTCCTTCTCGCCCAGCGCGAAGTAGGCGCCGCCGATAATGCGTAACGTCTGAACTTCTCCATATGGCTCTTTTACTTCACGCCAGATCGGAAGCGCCTGATCCGCGTACTCAAACGCCCGTTGCGGATCAATTAACACGTATGCGCCGCCCATGGCGGTGAGCGTCGAGGCTTCGAGCGCGCGGTCTTCGCTCTCACGCAAAAGAGGCAGCGCCTGTTGCAAACGCGCCAGCCCCTCCTGGGATCGGAGCGAAATGAGATGAATCAGACCGATGCTGGTTAGTGTGACGCCGAGCATGTGGCGGTCATCGGCCTCCCGCCAAAGCTGGAGAGCCTTCTGATAATAATCCAGCGCTTTCTGCCTCTCGCCCAGATCATTGTAAATTACGCCCAGGAATGACAGCGTCGAGCCTTCGCCGCGCTGGTTGCGCGCCGCTCGCCACACCGGCAGCGCTTGTTCGTATTTCTCGACCGCCCGCTTCAGCGATTCTGCCGCCCCCTGCGTATAGAGCCGCTTGCCCTCGACCATAAGTTGATTCGCAGCCTGTTCAGTCGCTAGACGCTCCCTGTCTTGAGGCGTGGCCACGCGTAGTTCCCGGACACTGATCTCGTATCGGCCAGTGACGGCCTTCGCTTCAGCCGCGCGCGCCTCCAACCGGTAGCTTCCTCCCGCCTCCGAGATCAAGGAGACCGATTCTTCGCCGCGTTTGAAACCGTCGCAGACAAAAAGCCGCTTGCCGTCGGGGGCGAAAACAGCCACGGCGAGATCAACGCTTCTCTGCTCAACCACGACGCGCAAATACTGCCCGGCCACAAGCGTGATCTGGTATAGATGAGTCTCGTCGCCGACCAGATCCCGCTCAATCGGCTGACCGGCCACTAGCGGGCGCGCATCCTTCTCTCCTTGCGTAGAGATGGTTGAAATATCACCATCCGCTGAAAACCGGCTTTGCCCCTGCGTTCCGGTCGCCGGCGCCATCCAGTGGACAAGCCAGCCGCTGATCAGAATAAGGATAACAGCCTGAAGAGAGATTAAACGCAGGGGAGACGAGTGGCATTTGATATGTGCGATCATGGCAACACCTCGGCTGAAAGAGAGAAACGACCAAACACAGAGTAACAGTTTCTATCACAGGCGCAGGGCGCGCTCAAGTCGCATCGCCCCCTTTTCCGATCAGTATCAGGGCTTTTACCCGAAACCGAGAGATCAGCGCCGCTTCGTTGATTCGACATTCAGTTGAAGCTATGATCCCGCGCGTCTGAGACTCAAGTCTCCAATCCGGAAAAACAACGATCGTACAACGAGGAGAAATTATATGTTGCGAACTCCCTTCGCTACTCGCTCACACTCATTGCTGCTCTGCGCCTTGCTGGGCCTTTCCATGTTCGGCGCCGATGCGATGCGAATCTTTAGCTCAAGCGTTAATGCCCAGCAGCAGGAGGAGAAGAAGGATGAAAAGAAAGAGGAGAAGAAAGAGGAATTAATTTTGAAGCCCGAAGGCAAAGTCTCGTTCACGACTGACGAAGGCACCTGGATGTCGCTGGACGTTTCGCCTGACGGGCGGAACATCGTCTTCGATCTGCTCGGCGACATCTACACGCTGCCGATTGCGGGCGGCGAAGCCAAACGTATAGTCGGCGACATGTCGTTCGAGGCTCAGCCGAAGTTTTCGCCCGATGGCAAGCTGATCGTCTTCACCAGCGATCGCAGCGGAGCCGAACAATTGTGGGTCTGCAAACCTGACGGTGGCGATCCGAAGCCCATTACGAAAGGGCGCGGAGCGGGAATGCTCTATTTCCTCTCGCCTTCGTGGACGTCCGACGGCAATTACATCATCGCGTCGAAATCGGAGCGCGGCATCGGCACATATCACGTTTATATGTACCACAAGGACGGAGGCGCGGGAGTCAGCGTAGGCCCGCCGCCACCACCACCGCCAACGCCGGGACAACAAGGCCCGCCGCCTGGCCCGCAGCTCAACAAGATGGGCGCGGTGGCTTCGCCCGACGGCCGGTTCATTTATTGGGCGCAGCGCGTCGGCCCGTTCAATTACAACGCGCAATTCCCTATCTGGCAGATCGTCCGCTTCGACCGCGACACGAGCGAGACCGCGACAATCACAAACGCGAGGGGAAGCGCGATGCGGCCCTTGCTTTCGCCTGACGGCAAGCATCTGGTCTACGCGACGCGTTATGAAACGAAGACCGCGTTGCGCGCTCGCGATCTGGAAACAAATCAAGAGCGATGGCTGACGAGCGGCGTCACGCGCGACGACCAGGAATCGCGGGCGACCCGCGACACGTTCCCCGGCTACGCGTTTATGCCCGACGGCAAATCGCTGATCGTCCCGGTTGACGGGAAAATCAAACGCGTGGATTTCGCCACGGGCCAGGCGACCGTAATTCCCTTCTCCGCGAAAGTCGAGATGGACATTGCGGCGCGGCTGCGCTTCGATTACAAGGTTGACGACGGGCCGAACGTCAAAGCCAGATTGATCCGCTATCCCGCGATGTCGCCCGACGGCAAACGCGTCGCGTTCTCGGCGTTCAACAAAATCTACGTGATGGATTTGCCAGGCGGCGCGCCGAAGCGATTGACCAACCTCGCGGCCGGCGAGTTTATGCCGGCGTGGTCGCCCGACGGACGCTACATCGCATTCGTCACGTGGTCACGAGACGGCGGTCACATCTATCGCGCCGCCGCGGATGGCTCAGTGGGCGCCTCAGTGGGTGGAGGACAGCCGGAGCAGTTGACCCGTAGGGTGGCGTTTTACAATTACCCAGCCTACTCGCCCGACAACACGAAGATCGTTTTTACTTCAGGCTCGATTGACGACCAACTCTTCGCCGATCTGCGCGGCCTTCAGCACGGAGGGCACGAATTCCTGTCGGAGACCGAAGCCGCGTTGCACGGCCACGCTGATGGCGAGGTCACCGGCGTAGGCGGCAACACCGGCGTTGATCTGCGCTATATCCCGGCGAGCGGCGGCGATTCGACATTGATCGCCTCCGCGCAAGGCGGGCGTTACCCTCATTTCTCAAACGACCCGAACCGCGTCCACCTGACGACTTTTCAGGGCCTGACCTCGGTGCGATTGGACGGGCAGGATCGCCGCACGCTTCTGAAAGTCACCGGCACTGGCGCTCCGCCCGATCCGACGCCCGCGAGCATGATCAAAATCTCGCCCGACGGCGCGCAGGCCTTCTGCGAGGTTCAGGGCAAACATTACCTGGTCACGATTCCGAAGGCGGGCAAAGAGACCGTCAACGTGAGCGTCGCCGGCGGCTCATCAGCAGTGCCTGTGAAGAAGATGTCAGCTGAAGGCGGCGATTACATCACGTGGTCGCGCGACGGCAAATCGGTGACCTGGTCGTGGGGCGCGAAGTTCTACCGCCAGGCGGTCAATCAGGCTGGGCAAGTTGGCGCCGACAAACCGGAAAGCTTCGACATCGTGGTTGAAATGCCGCGTCCGAAACCGAAAGGCGTCGTCGTACTGTCCGGCGCGCGCGTCATCACAATGAAAGGCGACGAGGTGATAGAGAAAGGCGACATCATCATCACCGACAACCGCATCACCGAGATCAAACCGTCGGTCAAAGGCAAGCCCGTCTTCCCTGCCGGAACCAAAGTGATTGACGTGACCGGCAAGACGATCATTCCCGGCATCGTTGACGCTCACGCGCATATGTGGCCGCCGCGCGACGTGCACCAGACTCAGGTCTGGCAATACCTGGCCAATCTGGCCTACGGCGTGACGACCACTCGCGACCCGCAATCGGCGACGACGGACGTTTACGCTTACACTGACCTGGTCGAAGCGGGCGAGATCATCGGCCCACGCATCTACACAACAGGCCCCGGCGTATTTGACCGTTCGGGTTTGGACGACAAAGACGCCACGCGCAACTACATCAAGCGTTACCGCGAGGCCTATCAGACCGACACGCTGAAACAGTACGTCGCCGGAGACCGCATCGTGCGGCAGTGGGTCGCGGCGGCGTGCAAGGAGTTCAAGATCACTCCCACGACCGAGGGCGCGCTCGACATGAAGCTCGATCTTTCGCAGATGATTGACGGTTTTTCGGGCAACGAGCACGCGCTGCCGATTCAACCGCTCTACAAAGACATCGCCGAATTCGTGGCGCAGACCAAGACCTATTACACGCCGACGATCCTCGTGGCTTACGGCGCGCCGTGGTCTGAAAACTACTTTTTCGAGAACACGGACGTCGTCGGCAATAAAAAACTCGCCCGCTTCATTCCGCAAGAGTTGCTGATGACGATGCTGCGCCGGCGCGGCCAGTGGTTCCACCCGGAAGAGTACGGCCACAAGGGGATCGCCGAGGGCGTGGCGAAAGTCGTCCGCGCCGGAGGCCGCGCGGGCCTCGGCGGTCACGGCCAGATGCAGGGCATCGGCTGCCACTGGGAGTTGTGGGCGCTGCAATCGGGCGGACTCGCGCCAATGGAGGCGCTGCGGGTCGCAACGATCTTCGGCGCCGAAGCCATCGGATTGAACCGCGACGTGGGATCGCTCGAAGCCGGCAAGATGGCCGACCTGATCGTGCTCAATCAAAACCCGCTCCTCGACATCCGCAACACCAACACGATCCGTTACGTGATGAAGAACGGCGAATTGTTCGAGGGCGAAACGCTCGACCAGGTCTGGCCGGCGCAGAAGAAGCTGGATAAGCAGTATTGGTGGGATCGGGAACCGAAGTAAGCTGAGGCGATAAAATGTTGATCGCTGGCGAGGCTGCTTGAAATCATCGGGGCGCTCGCCAGCGATCTCTACTCACCATCTAGTTCCTCTTCCTCCTCAGGGAATTTGACCCGATCGTAAACTTCCGCAAGCTGTAGTGTGCAATTGACCGAAGCGATATGAACACTGCCGGATAATTCGGTGACTGAGGCGGCGATCACCCACTGCCCATTCTCTTGCCGAGCAAAATGTTCAATCAGGGGGCGGTCCTGGGCCACAACCAAATAGTCAGTTAGGGAAGGATTAAACGTGCGATAACGCCGAAACTTCTCATCAGAATCAAAATCTTCGGTCGATGGCGAAAGTACTTCGATGATGGCTCTCGGATTGATAAGCACATCCTGGTATTCATCAAGGAACTGTGGTTCCCCGCAAAGGATTACGGCATCAGGGTAAGAGTATAGGCCTTTGGTCGAATGGCGTCTTTTCGGTAGCGGGCCACTACGAACTTTCGAATCTTTTGTCCAAAGCCGGCAGGGTGTGCCTTTCAGTTGGTTCCGAAGCTCTCCGGTTAGATTGGTGCAGATATCGCCATGCTGCGGGCTTTCGCCCGCCATCGCATAAATCTGCCCGTCCAGATATTCGTGACGCTCTTCGGACTCGCGCTCCATCGCGAGGTACTGATCTTCCGTGTAGCGAATCTGCGTTTGCGGCAGGCTCATCTCCTCACCTCCATCAAAAAGTTAGCAGACGGAAAGCGATCAACCGCCGTCATTTTAACCGTGACGGTTGAGACTGTCAGCCCTTCTCGTTGCGCCAAACGACGCGCCCACCCACAATCGCCGCCACCGGCGCGCCTTTCAATTCCCATTCATCAAACGGCGTATTGCGGCTTTTGGATTGAAACTTCGAGGCGTCAACTTTTATCTTTTTGTTCGGATCGAAGATCGTCACGTCGGCCGCCACGCCAACCTTCAAAGTCCCGCGATCGAGTTTGAAAATCCGCGCGGGATTGGTCGAGAGCAATTCGACCATCCGGCTGAGCGAGATTACGCCGCGATGAACCAGGCGGTCGAGCGTCAAACTAATGGCAGTCTCCAGACCGATGACGCCGTTCGGCGCGCGGTCGAATTCGAGCATCTTTTCGTTGGCGTGGTGCGGCGCATGATCGGTGGCGATGGCGTCAATCGTCCCGTCGCGCAGGCTTTCGATGATCGCTTCGAGGTCGGATTGCGAGCGCAGAGGAGGCGCCATCTTGAAGTTGGCGCTGTAGCTACTTTCGTAAACGTCTTTGTCGGTCAGCGCGAAATGATGCGGCGTGACTTCGCAAGAGACGGCCAAACCTTTTTGCTTGGCTCGCCGCACCAGATCGACTGAGCGCGCCGTCGAGATGTGCGCGATGTGAACGCGCGCGCCGGTCAGTTCGGCGAACGTTATGTCGCGCGCGACGTGCAGGTCTTCAGCAGCGCCTGGCAACCCGTTCAATCCCATCAACGCCGAATACTCCCCTTCATGCATCGCCCAATCCGCGGCGCCGCAGCAATCTTCGCAATGGTCAACCACCGCCAGATCGAAATCGCGCGAATATTCCATCGCGCGACGCATCAACCCCGAATCGAGCACGGGCTTCCCGTCGTCGCTGATCGCCACAATGCCCGCCGACCTCATCTCGCCGATCTCGGCCAGTTGTTCGCCTTTCGATCCCTGCGTGATCGCGCCGATGGGAAAGACGTTCGCCAGCTTCGCCGCGCGACCTTGTTCGATGATGAAGCTTGTGACCGAGGAATTGTCGTTGACCGGTTTCGTGTTCGGCATGCAGCAGACGGAGGTGAATCCGCCCGCGACCGCCGCCCGCGCGCCTGAAGCGATGGTCTCTTTGTATTCATAACCCGGCTCGCGCAGATGGACGTGAAGGTCAATGAAACCGGGAGCGACTATCAGATCAGTGGCGTCGAAGATTTCCGCGCCTTCGGCGTCGAGCGATTTATCAATAGCTTCGACGCGGCCGTCGCGGACAAGCAGGTCTTCCTTCTTTTCCAGAGACTGCGATGGATCAATGATGGTTCCGTTTTTGATCAGGAGCATAAAGGCTATTTCTTCTCAGAGATGGACAACTTCTCTTTTTCGGAATCAACCTTGTACAGCTTATAGTCAAACCGTTCCAGTGAGAAATCATCCGTGAGCCATAACAGCGCCTTCGGATACTTCACCGCGTTCATTCTCCCCATCCGGCGAATCCACAGGCCTTCTTTTGTGCGGGTGTAATCAATCGCGACTGCGGCGTTCTCCAGCAAGTGATCGCTGCCGTTCAAGTCGAACTTCGCGTCTTGTGGCCAAGCCGCCAAACGGAAAATGAACTTGTCAGCTTCGTCCACCCAAATGACTCCCACGAAGTTTGAGAAGTATTTCGCGGTTTCACTGAAGACGGCCTCTGGGCGCGGATGGAAACGAAGCGCGATTGTGTTGCGTCCGGCGACATTCTCCTTATAAGGACTATCGAATTCGCACTTGTCGAAGAATTCGTCGCCGTGAAAATCTATCCTCTTGTTTACGAAAGGCGCGGCTATAACATTTTTGATAACGCTGAAACTGAACCAGGCCATCGAGTTCGGCTTCACGACCAGCGGCTCCGTGATCGGATCGGATTCATGCTCGAACCTTTCAAGATTCCGCCCGACTTTCAGACGCTCCTTCTCGATGCGTTCCGGCGAAACGGTCTTGCCATCCTTCTCAATCAGCACACTACTATTGAAACGCCTTCCGCCACGCCGCTTTCTGAACGGCGGAGGATAAATTTCGAAAACCTCAGAATGTTCATTACCGGCGCCATTCTTCGATGGCTCGCGCCGTGTCTTCCGCGTCTTGAACGTGTAGTTCTCCAACTGCCGGCGCGACTCCTCGAACTTTTTCACACTCATCTCACGACATTCCCGGAGAAACTCCGCGACGTTGATTTTCTCGACGCTTTGCTCTTTCGCATTTTGCCCCAAAGCTGATGGCCACGTCCGGGTTGAAAGCAGCGACAGAGCAATGAAGAAACAACAGAGCAGGAGCATTGTTTTCATTCCAGGCATCCCCCGAATCAGGTTGTGTGGACTTCAATTGAGAGGCTTCATTCGCAGAACGCGTCTAATGGTGTCGCCTTGCGGGGTTTCTCTGGCCGGAACGCTTGATCGGCGGATGCTCACACGCTCCTATTCTCCTCCCGCCAGCAGATACAACACCGCCATCCGCACCGCCACCCCGTTCTCCACCTGATTCAAAATCAGTGAGAACGGCCCGTCGGCTACGTCCGAATCGATTTCGATCCCACGGTTGATCGGGCCGGGATGCAAGACGATCACGTCCGATTTCGCCAGTTCCAGTCTTCTGCGATTCAACCCGTAATGGATCGAATATTCGCGCAAGCTGGGGAAGAAGCCTCCCGACTGTCGTTCGAGCTGGATTCGCAGCATCATCACGACATCCGCGCCGGTGATCGCTTCGTTGATGTTGTCGGCGAATGTGACTGAGCCTTCAGACGGCGCGATTTGTTTCTCCAATCCGAACGGCAGCAGCGTGCGCGGTCCCGCCAGCGCGACGCGCGCGCCTAGTTTTGAAAGCAGGTGAGCGTCCGAGCGGGCGACGCGACTGTGCAGGACATCACCGATGATCGCTACTTTTAACCCGGCGACGCGGCCCTTGTTGTGGCGGATGGTGAGCGCGTCGAGCAGCGCCTGCGTCGGATGTTCGTGCGCGCCGTCGCCGGCGTTGATCACCGCCGCGTCAACTACCTTTGCGATCTGATGAGGCGCGCCGGACGATGAATGCCGAATGACGATCGCGTCGGGCGCCATCGCCTGCAAATTCAGCGCGGTGTCAACAAGCGTCTCGCCTTTGACGGCGCTCGAAGTCGAAGCCGAGATGTTGATCGCGTCGGCGGACAGACGCTTCGCCGCGATTTCAAAGCTCGTGCGGGTGCGCGTTGAAGCTTCGAAGAAGAGATTGATGACTGTCTTTCCGCGCAGCGTTGGGACTTTTTTGATCCGCCGCTGGTTTATGTCACGGAAAGTTTCGGCGGTGTCGAGGATGAAATTGATCTCCTCCGGCGAGAGGTCGGCGATTCCTAGAAGGTCTTTGCGTTTTAGTGGCATGCAAACAAGTGGGGAGTGGGAAATGGGGAGTGGGGAGTGGGGAAAAAACTATTTCCCATTCCCCACTCCCCACTCCCCACTCCCCACTCACTTCTGTTCAACGAGCAACACCTGCTCTGTTCCATCAAACTCCGGGAGCATGACTTTGATGATCTCTTTCTCGGTCGTCGTTACGTACTTGCCGATGTAATCGGCCTGGATCGGCAGTTCGCGCCAGCCGCGGTCAATGAGCACGGCCAGTTGCACGCGGCGCGGACGCCCGAAATCAATCAACTCATCCATCGCGGCGCGGATGGTGCGACCTGTATAGAGCACGTCGTCAACCAGGATGATTGTCTTGCCGGTGATGTTTGTGGGCAGCTCGGTCTTGTTGACGACCGGCCGTTCGCCGACGGTGCTCAGGTCGTCGCGGTAAAGCGTGATGTCCAGCGCGCCAGTCGCCATGGTAACGCCGTCCATCTCTTTGATCTTCGACGCGATCTTTCCGGCCAACGGCACGCCGCGACGGCGAATACCGACCAGCAACACGTCCGAGAGATTTGGGTTGTTTTCGACGATCTGTGATGACATTCGAGCCAACACGCGGTTCATATCAGCGGCAGTCATCACAACAGCTTTTTCGAGGAAGTCCATTTTGCGCCTCAGGAATTATCGGTCTGACCAGAGTTGACGCCTGATTTTGAGTCGCCCGGACTATAGCACGGCAGGATTTAAACCGTGAAGCGAAGGCAGGAAGCGCCAACTAAAGCTCACAGTCGTTTAGCCAACTCCGCCTGAAAGGCGCGAATGCGGCGCGCATTCGTTCCCAGATCGCCTTTGCCCAAGCGCGATTTCGAGCGGACGTTAACGACGACGCTATTACCTTCTTCGGCGATTGTGATGGTTACATCATCTTTGAATTTGAAGAGGCGCGTAGTGGCTACTGCTTCGATAGTCCCCATCTTCTCGTCGTATTCGCGTATTTCCCAGCCCATTGATTTGGCCGCATTCAACGCTGCGGGAAATACCTCCGCATGACGCTTATAAAAACGTTGCGGCTGAATGTCCGGATACTGTGGCGTCGCGCCCGTGCTCACATCGTTGATGCGCGGCCATATCAAACCGAGTATGAACGGAGAGCCGGCCAGCAAGACCAGCGCGACGATGGTACCCGCAATAACTTTATTGGCCTTCATAGATTCGCCTGATCGTTTTGGGTTTACCACCGATTAACAATACACGAGCGACGGGAAGACTGTAAACGTCTTTGCCTCGCCCGATTTCGTTCTGTTAGACTCAGGCTTACTTCCCACACTCCCAGCGCAGATTCGGAGATTCCCAATTTGTCAGCAAATTCGCCGCCAATGCCTGCGATGCCTGCGATGCCTGCGATGCCTGCGATGCCTGCGATGCCTGCGATGCCTGCGATGATTGACACTATAGCGACTGTCGAACTCAACGATTTGATCTTCTCCGAGCCCAATAGCGGGCCCAATAGCGGCTCTGGGCGCAGTTACGGCTATTTGCGATTGAGCCTCGACCAGAAGATTCCGGTCCTGCCGGGCCAATTTGCGATGCTCAAACCGCACGGAATTTGCGAGCCGCTGCTGCGCCGCGCGATGGCCTATTACCGCAGCGGAACCACTGGCGGCGCGCTCTGGGTTGATTTCATCTATCAGATTCTGGGGCGCGGGACGCAGTCGTTGGCGAGATTGAAACCAGGCGACCAGGTTGATTTTCTCGGATCGCTGGGAAACACCTACGACATCGAGGCGGCGCGCGGGCGCGAGGCTTTGCTGGTCGCGGGCGGCGTCGGATCGGCTGCGCTGTTTATGCTGGCGGAAGATCTGGTCAAGCTGGGCGCCGGCGTGAAGCTTTTCATCGGCGGCGCGAGCCGGGGCGACCTTTGCGGACTGGATGATTTCATCGAACTGCTCTCGGAAGAGAATGTCTTTTGCGCTACAGTTGACGGCAGTCGCGGCGAGGCGGGTTATGTCACCGCGCCGCTCGAAAGACACTTACAATCGTACGCGGGCGCGCGGACGATCATTTACGCCTGCGGTCCCGACCCGATGCTGCATCGTGTTGCGCTGATCGCCGAGCGGTTCGGCGCATTGTCACAGCTTTCGCTCGAAGCGCCGATGGGTTGCGGTTACGGCGTCTGCGTTGGTTGCGCGGTGGCCGTAAAGGCCGAGGGCCAACACGATTGCCCGGAAGGTTTCGTTTACAAAAAGGTCTGCACCGAGGGACCGGTCTTTTGGGGAGAAGAACTACACTGGTAGAAAAAGCGGCGCAGTAAGTAAATCGCGAAATGGGCGAAGAGTTTCATTTTCCATTTGTCATTTCACTTTAGATTCAGAGGAATTCGATGAACGGTCAGAAAATCATTTACGCCGCGGGCGGCATCGTCTGGCGCCAGGCTCCGCGCGGACGCGAGGTTCTGCTTATCCTGCGGCCTAAACACCAGGACTGGAGTCTGCCCAAAGGCCACATCGAAGAGGGTGAGAGCTGGGACGTGGCCGCGCAGCGCGAAGTCAAGGAAGAGACCGGGTACGACACTGTGATCACGGGCTTCGCGGGCTTCACCGCCTACGAAGCGAAGAGCAAACCGAAGGTGGTTCTCTTCTGGCACATGGAGCCTGCGGGCGAGTGCGAATTCGAGCCGAACGACGAGGTCTCGCATTACGAATGGGTCTCCGCGCGCAAAGCCGTTGATCGCCTGACTTTTGAGAAAGACAAAGATCTGCTGCGGCAATTCGTAACGGATGAAGAAGGCTGAAAGATGATCAACTCGCATTCATCACTGCTTTCAATCGAAATTGCGGGCATCCGCTTCAACAATCCCGTGCTGACGGCCAGCGGCACGTGCGGCTACGGATTGGACATGGCCGGGTTGATTGACCTGAACAAACTCGGCGGGATTTGTACGAAGGGTTTGTCAGCGAAGCCGATGCGCGGCAACGCTCCGTGGCGCATTGTCGAGACCCACGGCGGAATGCTCAACGCCATCGGACTGCAAAATATCGGCGCCCGCGCGTTCGTGGAAGAGAAGCTGCCGGAGCTGCGCCGCTACGACACGCGCGTCGTCCCGAACGTCTTCGGCTACACCGTGGAAGAGTACATCGAAGCGATAGAGATTTTGGAAGAGGGCGAAGGCATTCACGGTTACGAGCTGAACATCTCGTGCCCGAACGTCAAAGCGGGCGGCGAAAGTTTCGCG
>Ga0187894_10002156_pt1 | contig 23900 bp, 20 predicted proteins | sample GBC1701081metaG_FD_136650 | JGI IMG/M metagenome (GOLD analysis project Ga0187894, IMG submission 136650) | White microbial mat communities from a lava cave in the Kipuka Kanohina Cave System on the Island of Hawaii, USA - GBC170108-1 metaG ... | reverse complement strand
GCGACGATGCTGCCAGTGAATCGCCAGCGCCGTCATTCTTAGAACGCCCACCGGAGGGTCCTTCGCTTTGCTCAGGACGACGGCGGCCGTTTCAGTGGTTGGTGAGCGCGCAGAAGTCGCTGGTGCTGGTCACCCAGCCGAAGAACTTCTCGACGTTGTAGACGGTGGCGGCCTGCAGCTCGGGCGGACCGGCCTGCATCGTAGCGTCGTGGACCAGGACGGGGAAGTACTCGAGGAAGAAGGCGTCGCGCAGCGTCGACTCGACGCAGACGTTGGTGGCGATGCCGGTGAACACGAGGTTGCGGATGCGGCGGGCGCGCAGGACCTGGTCGAGCTGGGTGCCATAGAAGCCGCTGTAGCGCGGCTTGGACAGCACGATGTCGCCCGGTTCCGGCTTCAGGCCCGATACCAGCTCATAGTCCCAGGTGCCGCGCGTGATCAGCTTGCCGTCGAGCTCCGGCTGGGCCCGCATCAGCTTCAGCGCGTTGGACTTCCACCAGTTCGGGGAGTCCGGCCCGCCCGCCTCCTTCTTGTCGGCGTCCCAGCCGTTCTGGAAGAAGATCACCTGGATGCCCATGGCGCGGGCCGCGCCGACGATGCGCCCGATGCGCTCGATCACCGCCGGGGCGCCGGAGAGATCGAAGCCCTGGATGTCGATGTAACCTCCCGGCGAGGCGTAGGCGTTCTGCATGTCGACCACGATCAGCGCCGTCTCGCGCGGCGACATCGGGAAGCTCTCGGGCCGCGCCGGCAGCGCCAGCGAGTCGACCTTGCGCGGCAGCTCCTGCGGCAGCACGCGATAGCCGGCGGTCGCAATGTCGGACGCCATGGTGGTCCCCTCCTTCGCCGAAAGTGTCTGCACGATACGCGGCCTAGCGAGGCAGCGCCACGCCCGTGCCACCTCTGCAACTTCGGCGCCAGAGATCTTCACCTCTCCCGCATGCGGGAGAGGTCGGCGAGCGTAGCGAGCCGGGTGAGGGCTTCACGCACGGCGCCTCGTGTGAAGCCCTCACCTTCCCATCGCTGGCGCGATGGGCCCCTTCCTCTCCCGCAAGCGGGAGAGGAGATGACCAAAATTCGGGCGGCTGCTGCGTCGCCGGACGGAATGCTGACTTTTCGGGCGGGGGAAATCCTGCACCGGCGCGGTGTGATCACGGCCGGCGCCATTGGCATCCCTCTTGCTGCATTCGCGGTGGCCGCATGGTGCTGCCATTTCCCACGCAGGAGTCGCCATGGACATCGGTGTGTTCATTCCGATCGCGAACAACGGCTGGCTGATCTCGACGACCTCACCGCAGTACATGCCGACCTTCGATCTCAACCGCGAGATCGTGCAGAAGGCCGAGCGCTACGGTCTCGATTTCGCGCTGTCGATGATCAAGCTGCGCGGCTTCGGCGGCAGGAGCGAGTTCTGGGACCATGCGCTGGAGTCGTTCACCCTGATGGCGGGGCTCGCCGCGGTGACGTCGCGGATCCGGCTCTACGCCTCGGTGGCGGCGCTCACCATCCCGCCGGCGATCGTGGCGCGCATGGCGACGACCATCGACTCGATCTCGCACGGCCGCTTCGGCGTCAACATCGTCTCGGGCTGGGCCAAGGGCGAGTATGAGCAGATGGGCCTGTGGCCGGGCGAGTCGCATTTTTCCCGCCGCTACGACTACAGCACCGAGTACGTGCGCATCATGCGCGAGCTGTGGGACAGCGGCCGCTGCGATTTGAAGGGCGAGTTCTTCCAGATGAACGACTGCCGGCTGAGCCCGCAGCCGCAGGCGCCGATCAAGATCGTGGCCGCCGGCCAGAGCGAGCGCGGCATGCAGTTCGGCGCCGAGTTCTGCGACTACAACTTCACCCTGGGCCAGGGGGTGAACACGCCCACCGCCTACGCGCCGACCAACAAGCAGATGCTGGCGGCGGCGGCGCGCACCGGGCGCGACGTCGGCACCTACGTGCTGATCATGGTGATCGCCGACGAGACCGACGAGGCCGCCATGGCCAAGTGGCAGCACTACAAGGCCGGCACCGACATGGACGCGCTGGCCTGGATGTTCGGCCAGGCCGGCGCCGACCCCAACGCCACCGAGGGCTCGACCGCCAAGGCAATCACCGTGCCCGAGGGCGCCATCAACTTCAACATGGGCACGCTGGTGGGGTCGTACGCCTCGGTGGCGCGCATGCTGGACGAGGCGGCGAGCGTGCCCGGCACCAAGGGGCTGATGCTGACATTCGACGACTTCCTGATCGGCATGGAGCAGTTCGGTCAGTGCATCCAGCCGCTGATGCAAAGCCGCACCAAGGTGCTGAAGGCGGCGTAGCGGGTTTCAGCCTTCTCCCCGCGAAGGCGGGGAGAAGGTGGCGCGAAGCGCCGGATGAGGGGCTTTTCGCGAGGCCAGCTCAGGTCGGCCGTTTTGCAGGCGCCGCCTTTGCCCAACGAACATCTGTGCGCGTTGTAGCCCCGCGAAGCCCCTCATCCGCCCTTCGGGCACCTTCTCCCCGCCTTCGCGGGGAGAAGGCCGGATACAGCAGGAGCCCCTCACCATGGAAGTCGGCGTGTTCATTCCGATCGGCAACAACGGGTGGATCGTCTCCACCACCTCGCCGCAGTACATGCCGACCTTCGAGCTGAACCGAGAGATCGTGCAGCGGGCCGAGCACTACGGGCTCGACTTCGCGCTGTCGATGATCAAGCTGCGCGGCTTCGGCGGCAAGAGCGAGTTCTGGGACCACAATCTCGAGTCGTTCACCCTGATGGCCGGCCTCGCCGCCGTCACCGAGCGCATCAAGCTCTATGCCTCGGTCGCGGTGCTCACCCTGTCGCCGGCGATCGTCGCCCGCATGGCCACCACCATCGACAGCATCTCGGGCGGCCGGTTCGGCGTGAACATCGTCTCGGGCTGGCAGAAGGCCGAGTACGACCAGATGGGCCTGTGGCCGGGCGAAGCGCACTTCGCGCGCCGCTACGAGCACAGCAGCGAGTACGTGCAGATCATGCGCGAGCTGTGGGAGACCGGCCGCTGCGACTTCAAGGGCGAGTACTTCCAGATGTCGGACTGCCGGCTCAGCCCGCCGCCGCAGGCGCCGATCAAGGTGGTCTGCGCCGGCCAGAGCGAGCGCGGCATGCGGTTTGCGGCCGAATACGGCGACTACAACTTCCTGGCCGCCACCGGCATCAACACGCCCAAGGCCTTCGCCCACCTGAATGGCCAGCTGCTCGCTGCCGCCCAGCGCACCGGCCGCAATGTCGGCGCCTACGTGCTGCTGATGGTGATCGCCGACGAGACCGACGAAGCGGCGATGGCGAAATGGCGGCACTACGAGGCCGGCGTCGACGAGGACGCGCTGGCGTGGTTGAACAGCCAGACCGGGGCCGACAAGCAGGCAGGGTCCACGTCGACGGCCAAGGCGATGTCGCGGCCGGCGGGCGCCGTGAACCTCAACATCGGCGCGCTGATCGGCTCCTATGCCTCGGTGGCGCGCATGCTGGACGAGGTCGCCAGCGTGCCGGGGACGGCGGGCGTGATGCTGACGTTCGACGACTTCCTGATCGGCATGGAGCAGTTCGGCCAGCGCATCCAGCCGCTGATGCGAAGCCGCGCGAAGGCGCTGAAGGCGGCGTAGGTCTGGCGCAGAGAGCACGGGTGTTGCTGGCGACGGGTCGGACCGCGTCGCTCCAGCGACGCTCTTATCTTGCACGCTAAGACATGAGCGCCGCTGGAGCGGCGCGGTCCGACCCGTCACCAGCAGCACCGGGGTACTTGCCTACGCCACTTCGGTGTTGGCCATCATGCGCTGGATGACGTCGGAAGACGTGACGATGTCGGCGTAGCGGCGGCCGACGTCGCGCAGCGTGTCGGTATGCGGCTGCGGTTCCTGGTCGCCGCAGCAATCGTCCACCAGCATGGTGCGGAAGCCGTGCTGGAACGAGTCCACCACCGAGGCGCGCACGCAGCCGGACGTCACGCAGCCGGTGACGCAGACCGTGTCGACGCCGCGGCGGGTGAAGAAGCCGGCCACCGTGGTGCCGAAGAAGGCCGAGGCGCCTGTCTTCAGGAACACGAAGTCAATGCCGCCCTCGGCGATCCGCGGGTCGAGGTCGAGCGTCTCGCTGCCCAGGACCAGGTCCTCCAACACGGCGGCGCTCTTCCAGTAGTGCGGCGAGCCGTCCTTCGGATGGCCCACAGCGCAGGCCGCGATCGGCACGCCGCGGGTGCGGGCCACCTTCAGCAGGTCGGCCGTGCGCGCCACCGCCGCCTCGATCAGCGGGCTGCCGGCCATGCGGAACCGGGTATCGGTGAAGCCCTTCTGGAAGTCGACCACGAGGATGCCGAGGCGGGCACCGAAGCCGACGGGCACCGCGCCGTAGCCCTTCTCTGCGTAGAGGTCTGTCATGAGTTCAGTCCGTCATGTCGAGCGAAGCGAGACATCTCGTCGAAAGGAGTCCCGGTTCGCAGAAGATCCCTCGCCGCGCTCACGATGACAAGGTGAAGGAGCAGAGCTTGAACGTGAGGCTCGATTCGAACAGCTCGGCGTCGTTGTCGAAGATGAACGCCGGGTGCAGCGGGGCGTGGCTGTAGTCGACGAAGCTGCAGGCCGGGACCACCAGCATCGGCAGCCCGAAGAACAGCACCAGCAACCCACTCCTCCCGGGTCATGAATTTCCTGGCCGTCGAGGCGGAGTAGTCGAGCCCGGCGCCGCTTGATCCAACCTCTGCCTTCGACATGATCAAGGCTCCCTTGGTCGTGGTGCATCGGCGCGTTCGGCCAGGAAGGCGGCAAGAAACATGCCAGCAGTTGCGCGCGTATCGACCCGCGCTGCACCTGCCTCAGTGTCCTGCGGACATGCCTTACCGGCCGGCAGTGCGGAGGGCCGACGCAAACGATTCGGCACAAATCCTGTGCACCGCGCCCGTGACGTGATCTTCTTGTCGGCATGGACGCGACTCGGCAGGCGAGATGCAAGGGCTGTCGATCAGGCGCACTCCAACGCACCACACCAGCACGGGACACGATCGACATGTCACCTCTTCCGCGTATCGCAGTGATCGGCACCGGCGGCACCATTTCGTCGCTCGGCGCCGGCAGTCTCGATGTCCTCGACTACGGCGACATGGGGCAGTTGCTCGAAGCCGACGCGTTGCTCGCCCGGTTCCCGGAATGCGCATCGGCGGCGGACGTCGTTGCGGTGCGCTACGCCGCGGAGAAGAGCACGGCGCTGGGCCCCACGCACTGGCTGGCGCTGGCGCGGCTGATCCATGCCACGGCGGCACGCGAGCGCGACCTTGCCGGCTTCGTGATCACCCACGGCACCGCCACCCTGGAGGAGACGGCGTACTTCCTGAACCTCGCGCTCAAGACGGAGTTGCCGGTCGTGCTGGTTGGCGCCCAGCGCCCGCCCACCGCGCTGAGCACCGACGCCGGCATGAACCTGGTCGACGCCTTGCGAACCGCGGGGAGCCCTGCGGCGCGGGGCAAGGGCGTTCTCGTGGTGCTCAACGACGAGATCCAGGCGGCGCGCGAGGTGACCAAGACCTCGACCTATCGCCTGCAGACGTTCCGCAGCCCCGATGTCGGCGCGCTGGGCCATGTCGACGGCGACGGCGTCTTCTTCTACCGCGCGCCGCTGCGCCGCCATGCACCCGACACCGAGTTCGATGTCGAGGGACGCGAGAGCCTGCCGCGGGTCGACATCGTGTTGTCCTACGCCGGCAACGACGGCACCGCGATCGAGGCGGCCGTCGCGGCGGGCGCGCGCGGCATCGTCTCCGCCGGTTTCGCGCCCGGCATGGTGACGCCGGCGGAACAGACGGCGCTGCAAGAGGCGCGCACGAAGGGAGTCGTCGTCGTGCAATCGAGCCGCGCCGGCAGCGGCCGCATCGCACCCCGCCAGTATTTGCAGAGAAACGGCTTGCTGGCCGCCGACAACCTGAACCCGCAGAAGGCCCGCATCCTGCTGATGCTCGGGCTGGCGCACACCGAGGATCCCGCCGAGCTGGCACGTATGTTCACTGAGTACTGAGGGCTTCCCGGGAGCGCGGGCGTCTCGCCCGCATCACGATGCGGGCGGAACGCCCGCGCTCCCAGGTGCTTGACTTCTGCCGGTCAGGCGGTTGCAGTTCGGTGACAACGCGGCTGGTGCCTCTCGACGCCAGCCGCACAGAACGACGGTCACCAGGGGAAACGCCTGCCATGAGCACCGCGAACGGCGACATCCAGCACGACTACATCATCGTCGGCGGCGGCTCGGCAGGCGCGGCGCTGGCCAACCGCCTGACCGAGGACGGGCGCACGCGCGTGCTGCTGCTGGAGGCCGGCCGCGCCAGCCATCCGTGGTCGCGCGTGCCAGTGAGCTTCGGCATGCTGATCGACAACCCGGCGGCGAACTGGCGCCACTTCTCGGAGCCCGAGCCGGGCACCAACAACCGCGTCATCCCGGTGCCGCGCGGCAAGCTGCTGGGCGGCTCCAGCTCGATCAACGGGCTGGTGTTCGTGCGCGGCCAGCCGCTCGACTACAACACCTGGGCGCAGTACGGCAATCGCGGCTGGGGCTGGGACGACGTGCTGCCGGTGTTCCGGCGCATGGAGACCTACGAGAAGGGCGAGGGCGACACGCGCGGCAGCGACGGCCCGCTGCGGGTATCGGAGGTGCCGGACCAGAACCCGCTCTACGACGCGCTGTTCGACGCCGCGGTCGCGGCCGGCTACAAGCGCAACCCGGACTACAACGGCCCCGACCAGGAAGGCATCGTCAAGACCCAGGCGACCATCAGCCGTGGCCGGCGCATGAGCACGGCCCACTGCTATCTGCGGCCGGCGATGAAGCGCACCAATCTCCACATCATCACCGAGGCGCCGGTCGAGCGGGTGCTGCTCGACGGCAAGCGCTGCGTCGGCGTTGCCTACGCGCAGAACGGGCGCGTCGTGGAGGCGCGCGCCGGCCGCGAGGTGATCCTGTCGGCGGGCGCGGTCAAGACGCCGCAGATCCTGGAGCTGTCGGGCATCGGCCGGCCGGACGTGCTGGGCGCGCACGCAATCGCCGTGCGGCACGAGCTGCCTGCCGTCGGCGAGAATTTCCGCGACCACATCAACGCCCGCATCCAGTGGCGCGTGAAGGTGCGGGGCGTATCCTACAACGAGCTGGCGCGCGGCATCGGCAAGGTCACGCAGGCCTTGAAATACCTGACGACGGGCGGCGGCTTCCTCAGCCTGCCGTCGGCGCCGCTGCTGGCCTTCCTCAAGACCCGGCCGGAGATGGAGTCACCCGATGTGCAGATGCACCTGGTGCCGTACGCCGTGAAGAACCCCAAGCGCCGCGAGCTGCATCCCTTCCCCGGCATGACGGTCGCCTGCTACCAGCTGCGCCCCGAAAGCCTCGGCTCGATCCACATCAAGTCGCCCGACCCTAACGTGGATCCGGCGATCCGCTTCAACTTCCTTGCCGACCCCATCGACCGCCGCGCCATGGTCGACGGCTTCAGGATGATGCGCCGCATCGTCGAGGCGGCGCCGATGGACCCGTTCCGCGGCGAGGAGTATTCGCCCGGCGCCAGCGTCGGCAGCGACGACGAGATCGAGTCCTGGATCCGGGCGAACTCCGAGACCGCCTACCACCCCATCGGCACCTGCCGCATGGCGCCAGGGCCCAACGCGGTGGTCGACGACCAGCTCAAGGTGCACGGCCTGGGCGGCTTGCGGATTGCCGATGCCTCGATCATGCCGACCATGCCGTCCGGCAACACCAACGCGCCTTGCATCATGATCGGCGAAAAGGCGGCCGACCTCATCCGCGCGGCGGCCTGAGAGCCATCGGCACAAACGTGGATCGCACGCCGGCACGAACGGACCGCGCGCCTCCCGGCGCGCTCATGCTTATTGTGGAAAACTGAAGAGCGCGGCAGGAGCCGCGCGGTCCGGTCGTGCCGGCGTGCGTCCAAAGTCAGGGCTTTCGGGATGACAGAAAACTCGCCGTTGCGGGTTGCAGTTCTCTCCACCAATACGGATTTAATTCACTTCGTTTCCAGCATCTTGATCTGATATCTTGAACTCGCTGTTCACATGAATATTACAGTCGAACGCTAATTTTACGCCAGCGTCGGCGGCAGGACCGCGGCGGATGCACGAGGGGCGCGTCCATCGCCGGGCACCGTCGGCTGCGGAGGCTGAAGATGGTCAGGATATTCAACCGATGCCAGGGACTTGGCGGCCGGATTTTGTGCGTCGTGCTGCCGCTCGGCCTGGTGGGGTGCGCCCAGCCGGCGCCGGAACCGCCGCCGCCGCCGGTGGCGGCACCCAAACCTGTCGCCCGGCCACCGGCGCCCAAACCACTGCCGACAGCGCAGGCTGCCGCCACGGAGACATCGTTCTCGCCGGACGAGAGCCCGGCCAGCAGCAACAAGACGGTGACCGGCACCGCCGGCAAGACCCCGGAAACCCAGCAGGCCACGGCGCCGACGCCGCAGCAGGCGCCATCGCTGGCGGGACTGAGCGAAGGCGAGGTGACGCGCCGCTTCGGGCGGCCGGCAACGGTGCGCAAGACGCCGTCGGCGAACATCTGGACGTACCAGGACCAGGCCTGCACGCTCGACCTGTTCCTGTTCACCGACATGCGGTCCGGCGAGCAGAAGGTCCTCACCTACCAGCTCGGCGGCAGTGGCAGGGAGACGCTGGGCGAAAGCGGTTGCCTGGAGCGTCTGGGAAACAATGCTAAGAGCGGCTAGCCCGGCGAAGGAAGCCGGTCCGCTGCGGGTCATTCTCGTCGATGACGACGACATGTTCCGCGAGGCGTTGCGCAACAACCTGAAGGACGCCGGGCTGGACGTGCTGGCGTTCGGCGACAGCCGCGTGGCGCTGGAGCACCTGCGGGTCGACCGCTCGGCGACTCTGGCGCTGCTCGACTGGAAGATGCCGGCGATGAGCGGCATCGAGCTGCTGCGCAAGATGCGCGACGACAGGATCGACGTGCCGGTGGTCTTCCTGACGGTGCTGGGCGAGCCCTTCTACGAGGAGACGGCGCTGGCCGACGGGGCCGTCGATTTCATCGACAAGTCGCGCACCTTCACCATCATCCAGAAGCGGATCGAGATGATCCTGTCGCGCGGCCGCGAGAGCGCCGACGGCCCGCAGGCCGACGACGCCGATCCCGTCGCCATCGGCGACCTGGAGCTGAACCCGACCTCGTGCCGCGCCGTGTGGAAGGGCCGGCAGGTCGACCTGACCGTGGCCGAGTTCGCCGTCGTCGAGCACCTGGCACGCAACGCCGGCCACGATGTCCGCTATCGCGACCTCTACAACGCCGTCCGCGGACCCGGCTTTGCCGCCGGGTTCGGAACCGAAGGTTACCGCGCCAATGTCCGTTCCTTCGTCAAGCGCATCCGCCAGAAATTCCGTGACCTGGACGGCAACTTCGAATGCATCCAGAACTATCCGGGATTCGGTTACCGGTGGATCGGTCATGGCCCTCCCCTCTGACCTGTTCCGCCGTTTCCTGTCCCCCGGCCGCTCGATCGCGGCCAGCCTGTTGATCCTGCTGGTCGTCTGCAGCGCGGTGCCGCTGATCCTGTACGTTCAGTTCCGCAAGGCCGACGACGACAAGAAGACCATCGTGCTGCGCGCCGCCCAGCAGCAGGCGGCGCTGATCATGAACGGCCTGCGCCCGCTGATCGACCAGTTCAACCCGAGGACGATCGCGCAGGTGACGGACGCCGTCAACGCGATGGCCAATGACGGGCTGACGATCCGCCTGCTGCTGCACACCCCCGAGCCGGAAGGCCAGGGCGTGTTCCTGGTCGCGGCGGCGCCGGGCGAGACGCAGGCGGCGTTCGAACTCGTGCGCCACAAGCTGACCGAGCTGGGGCTGCTGGCCAAGGCGCCCAAGACCTGCGACGGCACCGCGCCGATCGAGGCCCGCATCGGCACAGAGACGGGCACCAGCGAGCTGCTGTTCGCGATCGCCTCGACGCGCACGGCCGCCGGCTGCTGGTCGGTGCTGACCAGCTGGACCGCGGCGGCGTACCTGGAGACATCGATCGGCCGGCCCTACTGGCAATCGAGCGAAATGCGGATGGCGGCCCTGGTCTACGGCGGCCTGACGGCCCTGGTGATGGGCCTGTTCCTGAGCGTGTGGCTGCACCTGCGCCGCTTCCAGCGCCTGGCCCACGACCTGCGCGCCGGCCGCAGCGAGGACTCCTTCGAGAGCCTGAACCGCATGCCCGAGCTGTCCGGCGTGGCGCGCGAGTTCGACCGCCTGATCGGCGGCTTGCGCTCGTCGGCCGACCTGATCCGCCACGTTGCCGAGGAGAACATCCACGCGCTCAAGACGCCGGTGGCGACGATCGGCCAGCTGGTGGTGCCGCTGCGCCAGGCGGTGCCGGCCGGCGATGCGCGCAGCAAGGACGCGCTCGACGGCATCAACCGCTCGCTGGACAAGATCGACCGCATCATCTCGGCCGGCCGGCGCATGGACTGGATGATCGCCGACCAGCTCGACCCGACGCGCGAGCGCATCAACGTCTCGGACCTGACCAACGACGCCGTGGTCGACTACGAGGACGAGCTCGAGATCGCCGGCATCCGCCTGGAACGCGACATCGCGCCCGACATGCACGTGCGCGGCGCCGAGCGGCTGTTCGAGGCGATCATGGGCAACCTGATCGAGAACGCGATCAGCTTCTCGCCCGCCGGCGGCACGATCCGCATCCGTGTCGGCCGGGACGGCGCGATCGCCAACATCGCGATCGAGGACGAGGGCCCGGGCGTCCCGGACAACGACGTGGAACGGATCTTCGAGCAGAATTTCAGCCGCCGGCCGGTATCGCCGCCCGACGGCCACAACGTGCTGACGGCACCGCGGACGCATCATTTCGGCATGGGCCTGTGGTTCGTGCGGCGCAATACCGAGGCCATGGGCGGCTCGGTGCGGGCCGAGAACATCGCCGCGGGCGGCCTGCGCATGATCGTCCGGCTGCCGCTGGACCGGTAAGTACCAGGGACCGGAAGACAGGGACCAGGGATCAGAAAGACGCGCTCTGAGTGCGGGGACCCGGGGTCAGGCCGGGTGTCCGGCACCTCGTCCCGGCGCCGGTACGTTTTGCAGTTTTGCAGGCCTGACCCCGAGGCTTGCTCTGATCCCTGATCCCTGTCTTCTGATCCCTGAACCGCTCACAGCTCTGTCACAGCATTGATACGCCGCCACCACGGCGATCGGAGGCATATGGGCGGCGGAGGATGGTTCGCTAATGCGGACATCACTTTCGCCCGAGAGGCTCCGCCGAGCGGTGATGTAGGACAGCCATCACCCGTCGCCGGACAAGGAAGTCGGAACAGCGGCGTCACCGTCGCCCGCTTCCCCTCTCGGGCAATTTTTTTCTCCCGATGTCTCATCATCGTCCCCGATCGCCTCGCGGCACCGCCCCGTCGCCAGCGCCGCCGTGCGTCGCGTGGCTACTTCACAGTGATGCGGATTCGTTGCACGGTGCGTCGGCGTAAACGCTGGTTCGGCGGGGGCGACTGATGAAGGGCATGTTCGATCTGACCGGAAAGGTGGCCATCGTGACCGGCGGCAACGGCGGCATCGGGCTGGGGATGGCGCGCGGGCTGGGGTCGGCGGGCGCCACCGTCGTGGTGGCCGGGCGCAATGCCGCCAAATCGGCGGCGGCAGTGAAGGAACTGGCGGCGCTGGGCGCGACCGCCAGCCAGATCGAGGTCGACGTGTGCAGCGAGGCCGCGGTGCGCTCGATGGTCGCGGCTGCCGTCGACCGCCACGGACGCCTGGACATCCTGATCAACAACGCCGGCATCAATGTGCGCAAGCCGCCGCACGAGATGGCGCTGTCGGAGTGGACGCGCGTGATCGAGACCAACCTGACCAGCGCCTATCTCTGCAGCCACGCCGCGTATCCGCACATGAAGCAGGCTGGCGCCGGCAAGGTCGTGAACATCGGCTCCATGATGTCGATCTTCGGCGCATCCTTCACGCCGGCCTACGCCGCCAGCAAGGGCGGCATCGTGCAGTTCACGCGGGTGTGCGCCACCGCCTGGGCGCGCGACAACATCCAGGTGAACGCCGTCCTGCCCGGCTGGATCGATACCGATCTCACCATCCAGGCGCGCCAGCAGGTGCCGGGATTGCACGAGCGCATACTGGCGCGGACGCCGGCCGACCGTTGGGGAACCCCTGATGATCTTGCCGGGATCGCGGTCTTTCTGTGCGGCCGCGGCTCCGACTTCGTGACCGGTACCGCCATCCCGGTCGACGGCGGCTATTCGGTACAGGGGTGAGGGTCAGGGATCAGACGACAGGCATCAGGGATCGGAAAGACGCGCTTATGAACGCCTCTGATGCCTGATCCCTGTCTTCTGAAGGGACGGCTATCGGCTGCGGCGGGGATAATATTCGGGGTTGGCGCGGATCGAGGCCGTCCTGATCTCGGGCGAAGCGTTGCGCAGCTGCTCGAAATAGGCCAGGTAGCGCTTGGCGCTGGCCTCATCCATGTCGGACCGCAGCCAGCGCAGGGCCTGCGGCGCGTCGCCCTGCAGGCCATAGGCCAGCGCGAGATTGCCACGCACCTTCAGGTTCGAGTCGGGTTGCTGGACGGCGGCGGCGAGAACCTGGATCGCCTCGGGATAGCTGCCGGCGGTGATGAGCGACAGGCCATAGTTGTTGCGTGCCGGGAGGTAGGTCGGGTCGGCCTTGAGCGCGGCGTCGTAGCGGGTGTGCGCCTCGGCGTGACGGCCCAGCAGGTCGAGCGCGACGCCGGCGCCGTTCATGGCCCGCGTGTCGTTCGAATCGGCGCGGATCGCGGCTTGATACTGCTCCAGCGCCAGTTCCGGCTGGTTCATGGCGATCAGCGACGCCCCCATCCCGCGCATGGCTTCGGTGTTCGACGGGCTGAGCTTCAGCGCGTCCTGGAAGGCTGCGGCGGCCTCCGCCGGGTTGCCGGACAGCAGCATCGCCTGGCCGATGCGCGCCATCGGCTCGGGCGCCCGCGGGTTGATCTCGTGCGCCCGGCGATAGATCGGCACCGCGTGCGAGGGATCGGCGCTGCGCAGCGTGCTGTCCCCGACCCGCATCAGCGAATCGTAGTTGCCGGCGCCGGCGGAACCGGGCCGATCGCCCGCCGAACATGCCGCCGCCAACAACAAAACGACGCCGACCACCCCGCGACGTCCCTGCCTGGCGATGTCCGATGCTGCTGTCGATTGCACTAGGGCCACACCCCGACGACGCCGCCCGTTAGTTGGGCTCGGAGAAGTGTGATACTACATGTAGGGGTGGGTCAACAGCCGAAATGCGAATAGTTGTCCTCTGGCCGCGCCGGGGCGAGAAGAACGGACATGTAGTTCAGCGTCGCCGTTCGGTCAGTTTGGTACCGGAACGCGGGTCGAGGCACTGAGCTTCAAGGACGCGACCGGCAGCAGGCCACCCACCAGGCTGATGTTTGGGCTGGTCGCGGTAATCGTCTTGTAGGTGACGTTGGAACCGGCCGCGGGTACGACCGCCACGGTGATGGTCGACGGATTGACGCCCATCACCTTGTTCCGGACCTGGGTCTGGATGTCGTTCTGGCTGGCGTTCTTGTTGAGGATGGCGTAGCGGCCCGCCTCCTCGACGGCATACTCCAGGGTGTTGCGGATCCAGAAATAGCGGCCGAACTCGATGACGCCGATCAGGGCCAGGATGACGATCGGGCCGGCGATGGCGAATTCGATGAATGCCGTACCGGCGTCGTTGCGGGCGATTCGGCGAAGGTGGCGAAGCATGGCGGGTACTCCTACGACGGCGGCACGGTGACGGCGCCGGAGGCCCGCAGCGTGGAGGGCCGCAGACCGATGAGCATGGAGACGAGCTGGATCGGCGGGCGCGTCACCGTCACGCTCATGATCCGGCGACCCGAGCCCTGCGTGCAGCTGCCCAGCGGGTTGCAGGCGATCGCCGTGCCATCGTTGCACTCGCAGGCGTAGGTGGGCGTCGTCACGGTCGCGCCGGCGTCGGCCGGCAGCGCGGCGGTGATGGCGCTCTGCACCCCGGCCGTGTCGTTGGGGTTGCGCAGGGCATACTGCACGCCGGCCTGCACGGCGGCCTGCAGCTGCTGGCGGTTGTAGACGTTAAGGCCGAACTCCAGCGTCCCGGCCAGCGCCAGCGCCAGCACCGGCAGCGCGATGGCGGCCTCGATCGCCGACACGCCGCGTTGATCGGCGCCCAAGCGGCGCCACGAACCGAGCAACGACCACATAGGTTTCTTCCCCGTCGACACTGATCATACTCCACGCAAGGCGCCGGCCGGCACCGTTACAATCACGCCTACTCCGCGAGACGAATGTCGTCCGCCAGGGCACTGGTGATGGTCGCCGCGGCGATCGACTGGAACGCCGCCAGCAGCTGGCTCACCGTGTTCGCCGAATAGACCTTGGACGGGTCGCTGGCGCAGTTGTTCCAGAGATCCACCGCCGCCGGGATGGTGGTGTCGACGTTGTAGCCGACCGTGTAGATCACGATCCCGGCGTTCTTCATGTTGGTGCAGAGGGTCTGGGTCTGCTGCGACGAATTGCTGCCCGACACGTAGTAACTGTTCAGGTCGAAGTCCGACAGCAGGACCACGGCTTTGGTCGTGCCCGTGCCGTAGGCGTTGGGCAGACTCGTGCCGGTCCAGATGCTCGACCAGTTCGGCGACAGCAGGTACCAGCTCCACGCAGTGCCGACGTGCCCGGCGGTGGTGCCGCTGGCCGCAAAGCTGTTGATGGTGCTCTTGAGCGAATCCTTGTCGGTCGAGAGCGAGCGGACCTTCGCCCCCGACGACGGCGTGTTGGAGCTCATACCCTGCACGTACCAGGCGAAGTCGCCCATGGCGCTGTTCTTCTTGGTCCTGAACTCGCCGAAATACTTGTTCGTGGTCGGTGCATCGTCGGTGAACTGCGCGCTGCCGCTGCGCTCGACGACGCTGGTCCAGCTGCCGGTGATGTTGAAGTTGGTCACCTTCTTGAAGATGGTGACACCGCCGACGGAGCCGGTGCCGACGTTGACGGCGGACGAGTACGGCACCAGCCCGACGCGCGACGTGTAGGGTGTCTGGGTCGACTGGATGACCGTGTCGATCAGCGACTTGGCCGCATCCTGCATGGCTTCCATTTTAGTGGTGCCCGCAACGTCAGTGTTGCCGTTCATCGACTGGCTGACGTCGAGCATCATGGCGACTTCGAGGTTCTTGCCCAGCACGGCGGGAACGTGGGCGACCGAGCGGGCGCTGACCGTCTTGCCGGTGCTGTACAGGTACTTGCTGAAGAACAGGGGCAGCTGCCGCGCGACGGTCACTTCCACGGCGCGGTCGTTGCCGGCGTAGGTGCCGGTGAGCGGCGGCGAATTGACGGTCAGCGAGTGGCCGCTCTGCACGACGTAGCCGTTGCGCTTGGCGTCGTTGAGCGCGACCGCCTGGCTCTGGGCCACGGTGCCGCCATACTTGATGGTGCGCACGGCGCCGAGGCTGGCGGCGTCGGCCATCTGCTGCGTCTTTCGCTTCTCCATGTACCAGGTGCCGGTATCGACCGCGAGCATGAGGCCGCCCACCAGCACCGGCGCGGCGAACGCGACCAGGATGAAGGTGCCGCCGTCCTCGCGCCGTCCCAAACGGCAGACCCTGGAGAGCAGTGTTTCGGCGACAGCAGTTCGCGACATGACAGCCTCAATTTAGTGGCGAGGCCTGTACGATGACGCGGCAAATGACGCAGCTTCCGGGGTCAACAGAACTACGTGACCAGCGGGGCCTTGCGACCGACCGCTTCCAATCTCACGACTCCACGCGAAGATTGTGAATTTCCGGACAGCTTGACGCCTGAAACCAACGACTATCGACGGCTACGCCTATTTATGAATGGTTAGAAATACGACACCCGGACGGAGGAATATTGCCCGGTACGCCTACTACTGTTGTTGGAACGCGCGGGCCACTGACCGTTGGGGGCCGGACCACTGGTTATACTCCTTACATACACCAGGAAAAATGTGAAGTCAAAAAGCAAACATAAAGGTCTATTCTGGATAGGTTTTTGGGCACTTGCTCACCTGGTGCATGAATTCAGGCGAGCGCTTCATGGTTCGACCCGGCAAGACGCGAAGCGTCTGCCTGCGCTCACCATGAAGGCTGACGCAGCCGGCAAAGTCTTTCCTCCGACCGCAGCCAGGCCCTACATGTTGCCGAAGTTGTCGATCATGTTGATGATGGCCGGGCCCATGATGACGATGAACAGGGTCGGCAGGATGAAAATCATCAGCGGCACCGTCATCATCGCGGGCAGGCGGGCACCCTTTTCCTCGGCCTTCATCAGGCGTTCGTTGCGGTACTCCGCCGCCAGCACCTTGAGCGACTGGGCCAGCGGCGTGCCGTACTTCTCGGTCTGACGGAAGGTGTTCACCAGGCCACGGATGCCGGGCATGTCGTTGCGCAGCGCCAGGTTCTCGAACGCCATCTGGCGGTCGGGCAGGAACGTCAGCTCGATCGAGGTGAGCTGGAACTCGAAGGCGAGGTCGGCCGACAGGTTCTGAATCTCCTTGGCCACCCGGGTCAGCGCCGAGTCCAGCCCCAGCCCGGCCTCGACGCAGATCGTCATCAGGTCGAGCCCTTCGGGCAGCGCCTTGGTGATCGCCACCTTGCGCTTCTCGGCGGTGTTGCGCACGAAGATGTCCGGCGCCATCCAGCCCAGCAGGACGCTGCCGAAGGCCGAGATCGGCTTCATCGTATCGGGCAGCGTCCACAGCTCCAGCACGTAGACCATCAGGACCATGAACAGGCCGAACACCATCGGCAGGCACAGCTTCATGAACAGGAAGATGACGACCGCATCCTTGCCGCGGAATCCGGCCGCCATCAGCTGCTGCTGGGCCTTGCTCGAGGTGTCGCCCTTGAGCGCATTCATCTTGGTCAGGAAGTCGCGCAGCGCCCCGGTGGTCTGAACCCTTCGCGAGCGGCGGTGGCTGCCCATCAGCTCGTGCTTGAGCCTGGTGCGCCGATCCTGCAGGGCGCGCAGCCTGATGGCGTAGTTCTCGGCCGGCAGCAGGGCGCGCCAGGCGGTCACGGTGACGATCAGCGCCGCCAGGCCGCCGACCAGGGAGATGATGTCCTCGCCGGTCAGGCCGAGGAAGAAGACATAGTTCATCATGGCGATACGTGCCCGCCCGTCAGATCTCGAAGTTCGCCATGCGCTTCATGACGAAGATGCCAAGGCCCATCATGCCGCCGGCCAGCATCAGCATCATGATGCCGCGCGGGTCGGTGATCATCAGCGACATGTATTCCGGATTGAGCAGCATGATCATGCCACCGATGACGAAGGGCAGCGCCGCCATGATCAGCATGGTCGCCCGCGCTTCCGAGCTGAACGCCTTGATCTTGAGCTTCATCTGGCGCCGGTCGCGCAGCAGCTTGCCGAGGTTCGCCAGGGTCTCGCCGAGGTTGCCGCCGGTCTCGCGCTGGATCGACATGCTGATGATCAGGAAGTTGAACTCCGGGGCGCGGATCGAGTCGGCGACGTTCCAGAACGCGTCCTCGAGCGAGCCGCCGAGCCGGACCTCGTTGGTCACCTGGGTGAACAGCGGACCGACGGGCTCGCCCAGCTCCCTGCCGACGGTGGCGATCGCCTCCTGGATCGGGATGCCCGAGCGCAGCGCGCGCACGATCAGGTCGATGGCGTCGGGGAAGATGGCGTTGAACTTGTCGATCCGCTTCTGCCCCATGATGTTGACCACCATGTGGGGCAGGCCGAGGCCCACCGCAGCGCCCGCGAACAGCGAGATCGGCAGAGTGAGGCCAATGATGAGGAAGAAGATAAGGGTGAAGAGTACCGCGACGCCGCCGCTGGCGACGACGTAGTCGCCGACCGAGAACTTGCGGCCGGTGCGCATCAGGCGGGCCCGCAGCTCCGCGCGGTTCGGCAGGAAGCGCTTCAGCAGCTGGTCCACCACCGGGTTACGACTGTCGATGTCGACCTTCTTGAGCTTGGCGCGCGCCTGCTCGGCCTTGCGCGTGTCCAGGCCGTACATGCGCTTGTTCATGTCGTCCAGGCGCTCGCGCGTGCGCCGCCGCTCCTTGTCGGCGAACAGGAAGAAGTAGGTGACGCTGAAGATGCCGAGCACGAAGGCCAGCATCGCCAGCAGGACGACCGGATCGGTGGTGCCGAAGAACTGTTCCACCGGACCTACCCCATCGCTTCCATGAGGGTCTTGTCGAGGCCGTAGTACGCCGCCTTGGGCGTGAAATTCGGCCGCAGGCCCGAGCTCTTGAAGGCGCCGAGCAGCTTGCCGTCGGGCCCCTCGCCCTTGAACTCGTAGGTGAACAGGTCCTGGGTGGTGATGACGTCGCCTTCCATCCCGGTGACCTCGGTGATGTGCGTCAGCCGCCGCATGCCGTCGCGCATGCGCTGGATCTGCACGATCATGTGCAGCGAGCCCGCGATCTGGTTGCGCATCGCCTTGTTGGGGATGTTGAGGTTGGCCATCGCCAGCATGTTCTCCAGCCGGGTCAGGGCCTCGCGCGGACGGTTGGCGTGCAGGGTGCCCATCGAGCCGTCATGGCCGGTGTTCATGGCCTGCAGCAGGTCGACTGCCTCGGGACCGCGCACCTCGCCCAGGATGATGCGCTCGGGCCGCATACGCAGCGCGTTCTTCACCAGGTCGCGCATGTTGATTTCGCCGGTGCCCTCGAGGTTGGCCGGCCGCGTCTCCAGGCGCACGACGTGCGGCTGCTGCAGGCGCAACTCGGCCGCGTCCTCGATGGTGACGACGCGCTCGTCGTGGCCGATCATGCCCGACAGCGCGTTGAGCAAGGTGGTCTTGCCCGAGCCGGTGCCACCCGAGATCAGGATGTTCAGCCGGCAGCGCGAGGCGATGCGCAACACGGTCGCCATCTGCGGCGACATGTTGCCCTGCGTCGCCATCTGGTCGAAGCCGATCGACTTCTTGGCGAACTTGCGAATCGAGACGCTGGGCCCGTCCAGCGCCAGCGGCGGGATGATGATGTTGACGCGGCTGCCGTCGAGCAGGCGGGCGTCGGCGATCGGACTCGATTCATCGACGCGCCGGCCGATCCGGCTGACGATGCGGTTGCAGATATTGAGGACATGCCCGTTGTCCTCGAACGTGATCTCGGTCAGCTCCAGCTTGCCGCGCCGTTCGATATAGACCTGCTTGGGTCCGTTGATCAGGATGTCGTTGATCGAGTCGTCGCGCAGCAGCGGCTCGATCGGCCCCAGGCCGAGCATCTCGTCGAGCAGCATCGACAGCAGCTCGGTCTGCTCGGCGCGATTGAGCTGGATCTTCGATTCGACGAGGATCTCGCGCACGAGCTCGTCGAGCTGGCGCTCCAGCTCGTTCCTGGGCAGCTCGGCCGCGGCGCCGACGTCCATGCGTTTCAGCAGCAGGGACTGCACGGTCTTGCGCGCCTGCTCCAGCCGCGCCTTGGCGACCTTGGCGGCCTGATCGGCGGCTTTCGCCGCAGCATCTGGCGGGGGCGCAGACGGTACGGCGAACAGGGCCGCAGCGGCCCGCGGCGGCTCCGGCCGGGCGGAACGCTCGGCGACCACGACCGGCGCGGCGACCGGGGCACGCGGCGGCGCGGCCGGCATGCGCGGCGGCGCGCCGGGAATCGGTATCGGCGTCGCGCTGGCCTGGGCCGCCGCCGCCGGGAGCTCGACGGGTCCCGACGCCGCGCCGGCAGCCGTCACCCGGGTCAGCGCGCGGTTCACGAGGTCGCGCAGCTCCAGCACGGTCAGCGCCACGCCGGCGGCGCGGAAATGCGCCTGCACGGCCTCGCCCGCCATGCGGGCGATCTCGCCGGGCGTGCGACCCGCGGCGCGCTCGGCCTCGAGCCGCTGGCGCAGAGACTCGTCGAGGGCCGCCGCAAGCCGCGCCAGCCGCGTGGCACGATCCTCGGGAACACCCTCGTCGGCGCGCGTGCGGCGTGCCATGCGCTCGGCCAGCACGCCGCCCGGCGCGTCGGCGTTCGCCGGCACCGTCTCGGCGTCCTTGCGTCCACCCCGGCCAAACATGTCAGGCTCCCGCGCCGGCTGGCGCCGACTTGATCTTGTCCTTGGGCTTCAACAGCCTGGACAGGAACGAGCCGCCGCTGCTGCTGGCGCCGTGGCTGACGTCGCCGACGGCGCCGAGCATGGCGTTGACCACCGGCTGCAACGACTTGGTAGCGATGCTGCGCGGCGACGCTTCGTTCAGGGGCTTGCCGGCGTTGATCGCCGCCGACACGCTTTTCTCGTCGTTGGCGATCTGGCACACGACCTTCTGCTTCACGCTGCGCTCGAGATCGGCCAGCTTGATCGGCGCCTTCCTGGGGTCGGCGACACCGCCGGCCACGACGTGGATGCGCAGCTGCGGCGCCACCTCGTGGGCGAGGTTGAGCAGCCGCATGGCGTCGCGCGCACCGGCCAGGGTCAGGTCGCTGACCAGGACGAAATCGGTCGCCGTCTCCAGCGCCTGGCGCTGCACGATCGGATCGCCGCGCGGCATGTCGAGCACGATCTGGCGGAAGCGGCGCTGGTACTTCGAGACGACCTTGGGGATCGCGCCGGTCTCGAGCCGCGCCGCGGCAGCATTCTGCGGCGGCTCCTCGGCGCCCATGGCGCACAACAGGTCGCCCTTGCGCTGGATGGACTGGTCGACGAACAGATTGTCGACCCGCTCTGGGGTCGCCAGCGCCTCCTGCAGAGCATCGGTCGGGTCGAGATCCAGCGCCAGCATCACCGACCCGTAATGGATGTCGAGGTCGATGATCAGCGCCTCGCGGTTGCGCGCCTGGCCCAGCATGGACGCCAGCGCGATGGCGACCGTCGTGGCACCGACGCCGCCGCGCGTGCCGGCGCAGGCGACTACCAGGGGCGCCACGTCGTCCGACGCCGAGCGCGGCACCAGCGCGCCGCCGGCGGTCGCCGCCTGGAGCGCCGCCTTGGCATCGGCCAGCTCGACGTCGCGCGCCCGGGCCGCCAGAGCCTTGTCGAGCGACTTCTGCAGGACGCCGTCGGCGAGCGGCCGGACAAGGTAATCGGCGACGCCGGTGCCCATCAGGTCCCGGAAAAGGCCGACATCGTTGGCCTCGCCGATGGCGATCACGATGCAGTCCTCGGGCAGCGTGCCAATGAGGGCCGCCATGTCGGCGACCGGCGACGGCGAGTCGGCGATCTCCAGGATCAGGCCGCCCAGCCCGGCCGGCCATTCCGCGGTTTCCATCGCCGCCAAGATCCCGCCGGCGGCCAGGTGCAGCGGCGCATGACCGGCAAGGGCGAGTGGCACCTCGGCTTCGACCCGGCTGCGTGTTGCCGCGTCGTCGACGAAGGCGACGAACGCCCCCTCGGGCAGCGGCGGCAGGCCCGGGGTTGGATCGGTGTCGAGTGCGGCGGGCACGGCCATGGCCTTCATGTCTCCAGCGATACGTCGAGAGATGCGCGCATCAGGGGCCAGCCGCCGGCGGCGGCGCGATCGTTGTCGTGCCCTGCGGCGCCGGGTTCTTGACCTTGTCGTTGTAGAGGCGGTCGACCGCCGAGGCGCCCAGGTGCCCGCTGGCCGGCCCCGGCGTCCGTCCGACCTCGAGGTCGCGCGGATTGGCCATCATGTCGGCCATGTTGCGCGCATTGGCGCAACCGAGGTTGCTGTGCGGCAGGTTGAGCGGATCGTAGCCTGTCGACTTGCTCCAGTCAGGGCAATTGATCGACCGCGCCGAATAGCGTTCCGCCGACACAATGACCGTGTCCGGCCCGAGGGCGATGCCCTGGGCCGGCGTCACCGACACGACCGGCAAACCCAGTGTCTGGAGCTGGCCGCGGATGGCCGCCGCACGCTGCGCCTGCAGCGGCGACCCGGCCGCGGTCAACAAGGTCACGGTCGTCCGGTCGGCCGGAAGCTCCTGGACGAAGGCCGACAACCGCTGCCGCTCGACCGCGGACAGCTCGTCGCGGAATGGCGGGAACGACACGCCATGCAAGGCAGTGGCGCGATCAGCGCGCGGCTGCTTGGGCGCGATGTGGACCGCCTGCTCCGGGCTGTCGCAGGCCGCCAGCGGTGCCATCAGCACCGCGGCGAGGATGGCAAGTCTGCGAAGTGAACGCATCTGAGGTACTCCTCGCTACTCGAGCATGAAGCCGCCGGCCTGCCTCGCACCCGTTCGCACCGTCCCCCCGCCGGCACCTTCCCGGCGGTTGGTGCGGCCGAAGAGATAGCGATCGGCGTCGTTTGGCGGCACGAAGCCGTCCGTGGGTGTCGCCATCGGACGATTCGAGCCCCGCACGAGGTATGGCGTCACTATAATGACCAGCTCGCTTTCCTGGCGGCGAAAAGCGTCCGACCTGAACAGAGCGCCGAGGATCGGGATATCGCCGAGGCCGGGCAGCTTGGTGATATCCTGCGTCGAGTTGTTCGTGATCAGCCCGGCGATGGCGAAGCTCTGGCCGCTGGCCAGCTCCACCGTCGTATCGACACGCCGGGTCGTCAGCGCCGGGATGATAAAGCCGTTGATGTTCACCTGGCCGTTGGTGGTGAGCTGGCTGACCTCGGGCTTGGCGCGCAGCGTGATGCGGCCGTTGGCATGGATGGTCGGCGTGAAGGCCAGGCTGACGCCGAACTGCTTGAACACGACGACCGCCGCGTTGTTGACCTGAGGCACGACGATCGGGAACTCGCCGCCGGCCAGGAAGCTGGCCGTCTCGCCCGACATCGCCGTCAGGTTCGGCTCGGCCAGGATGGTCAGCATGTTCTCCGTCGCCAGCAGGTCGATCAGGCCGAAGATGTCGGTGCCGCCCTTGGTGTAGCGGCCGAAAACGGCGCCGCCCGCCGGATCGCCAAGCCGCAGGATCGACGGGTTGGTGACGAGGTCGACCGGGGTTGCCAGTCCAGCCGTCACACGGCCGGACAACTGGAAGACCGATTCCCAGTTGATGCCCAGGCGCTTCAGCGTCTCACGCTGGGCCTCGACAATGCGCACGCGCAGCAGCACCTGGTTGGGACCGTCGAGCGCCACGTTGTTGATGACGCGGGCCGGATCGCCGGTCACGCCGATGGCCATGCGGCGGGCCTGCTCGATGGCGGCCGGGTTGTCGGAGCGGCCCTGCAGCACCACGGAACCGCCGACGGTCGTCGCCTGGATGCCCGAGCCGCCCGGGATGCCCGATACGTTGCTGATCACGCGGCCGACGGGATGTCCCACCAGCACGACCGTGTTCAGCAGCACGCGGTCCTGCTCGTCGACCGCGTACAGCACCGTTTCGCCCGGCTTCTTGCCGAAGATGTAGATCGTGCCGCCGGTCTTGACCTGGACATCGGCGATGTCGGGGTTGGCGATGAAGACCGTCGACGCCGGCGTCCGCAGCTTGATGATGGTGCCCTTGCCGGCATCGACCGACAGGGTCGGCTGCTCCGTCGGCACGACGGCGCTGCGGCCGAACGGGCGCGACCTGGCTTCGTCCACCGGCGGTTGGCCCGGGCCCGGCGGCGGCACGACGCCCGGCGGTGGCGGCGGCGGGGTGATCAGCGTCGGCTGGCCGGGTGGCGGCGCCGGCACCGGCTGCCGCGGCTGGGCCGGCGGCGTCGGCTGCGGCGGTTGCTGCTGCTGGGCCAGCTGGTCGGGGGTCTTCGGCGCGGCGGCGGGAGGCGATACGGGCGCCTGCGCCACCTGGTCCTGCGGCTTGGATGCCGGCTGGGTCGGCTCCGACGAGCGCGAGGTGCCGAACATGCGGCTGAGGAAACCACGCGACTGCTGCTGCTGCCGGCGTGCTTCCTCGGCGGCGCGGGCGGCCTCTTCTTCCTCGCGGGCCTGTGCCTGCATCCGTTCGTTGTGCTGGCGGGTCAACTCGTCCGCCGACTTGTCGCCGGGATCGGGGGCCTTGCGTTGCCGCGCCGGCGGCTTCTGGGCCGGTGGACGGGT
>Ga0187894_10002155_pt1 | contig 23902 bp, 26 predicted proteins | sample GBC1701081metaG_FD_136650 | JGI IMG/M metagenome (GOLD analysis project Ga0187894, IMG submission 136650) | White microbial mat communities from a lava cave in the Kipuka Kanohina Cave System on the Island of Hawaii, USA - GBC170108-1 metaG ... | reverse complement strand
TTTACAGGAAAAATCAAACGGTTTGTACATTTTTGGTTATAAACAGGGTTGGTTAGGGGCTGTTTTTGGCTCTAAAGGATATTCAGGTTTGACTTTGGAAAATTTTGTCAGAATTGTTCAAGAGCTCGGATATGTTTCTAAGAGTGATTTGCAGAAGAAAGAACTTGGGCTGTATGCTTATCTTCGTAGGAAGGGATGGCTTGATGTTGTTTTCTCTAAGACTCCAGGTTCAATCGATTCCCTTCTCGAATCTTACGTAACAGGGGAAGTCGATGAATAAACCACAACCTTTATATATAAATTCACCACTTTTAAGTAGTATGTCAATTGATGATTTGGTCAAAAACAGCTCATGTTATGTCGCTGAAGAATTGATAGGCAGAACTATTTCAAACGGCGAACGCGACTATGTAATATCAAAAACCAAAGCGTATCGCGGGAAAAGCCAGTCAAAGACAAGCCAAGAAAGATTACAATATGGGCATTTGATGGTTTTTAACATAAGAGGCAACGCTCACGTTTGCATTTCTACTGGAACAAGCGAAGAGCAAAACTATGTTTTTATTGCAGAACTTCTTGACGGAGATAAAAAAATAAAAAGCGCAAAAGGGGTTTCTGACGCGCTAGACATAACAACTGCTGCCCACACATCACATTATTCTGATTATTTCTCAATAAAGGGTAAAACCAAGCAATGTAATTTCACTCCTGGCAACGGAGAAGGCGAAACCTGCATTGGCATATATGAATTAAAGCAATAATTCTGACGCAACCTTTTTAAAGAACATTCTCTTTAGGCATTAATGGTGATACATATGTCCAAAAGAGGAATGGCTCATTTAATCATGTTCTTAGCGGTAGCAGCTGTTGGCATCGCGTCAATGATGTTATACGTTAACTCAGAATCTGCAACAGGCGAAGTAGTTCGCTATGGATACGGAGGACCTCTTTACACATACACACCTGGACAAAGAGATATTGATTATAAAATGTGCCGCACAAACTGCTATGGCGCAGGAAGCGGAGATGACAGATACGCGCCATACAGATATGACACTCAAAAATGCCTAAATGACTGCGCTTATTGGACAACAGTTCCAGACTGGCAATACCAACAAGGACCTAGCTACTGGTACGGACTTGGAGTAAACCCAGACACAACGCAATCAGGCGCCATACTAACAGGATATTTTGCTGTACCAACCGCAAACAAATACGGCGGTGAAATAAAAGGAATAATGGATTCGCAAAGCAGAGCATTTAGCGGACGAGCAGTTGAAACAGATCCACTAAACTGCTACACTTGCAGCTGCGGAAACAAATACAGCACAAGCGAAAAAACATCAGCAGAACAAGCATGCAATGACGTTTGCGGCGGAAGAATAACCGCACAAGCACCGGGCGCTTGCGCTTAAATTTTTTCTTAATTTATTTCTTTAATTTTGGCGGCGGAATAAATTTCTCAATATCTGCAGAATTTGGGCAAAGAAAGTATGCCGATGTGTTTTCAAGATGCTCTTTGGAACTATTTGAGTTCGTTCTCATAACAAGATCCATCATTGGAAAAACCACATTAAGATTATTCAACCACCGATAATGGTGCACAAAATGATAATTGTCTAATTTTTGAAAAATTACCGATTTTCGTAAAAATGTTTGAAAATCATCACCAAAAAAATACAATTCTTTCTTTGAATTTGACATCTTTGAAACTTTAATCGCGACCTGCTCTAAAATATCTTTTCCTTTGTTTTTTTCTACGCAAATGGAAGCGTTTTTACGGTTATTCTCGATTTGACCATTAAGTCTTTGAATAAGTTTAGCGTCAAAATCTTTTCCTGTTTCAATTTTCTCTTCAACAGCGTCGCAAATATTGTCAAGAAGAGGCTTTGAAAAACGAAGTTTGCCATCAGCAGAACCTTGGATGATATCGCCCATATTTTTGCCAATCTCATGCCGTCTTTTACCAATAACATGCATAAAATGATGCGAAAATTCATAACAAACATAATAAATCATAGTTCCAAGAACCATGCCAAAAATAAACAAATAATCACCAAGCGAAAAACCAAACGAGCCAATTATCCAAGAATATGTTCTGTTAACAATTAAGCCGCCAATTGCTGCAATTGAGGCAATAAGCAAAACATCCCCTTTACTGAAGTGAAGAACCGTGTTTTCATTTGTCATGTCCCGATAATAGTGCGCAGGACCGTTATACGCCTTGTGGTGAATGTCGTTATGACCTCTCGCTGAAGCTCTATTCATCCAATTTCTTTTTTTAGGATGAAGCAAAAATCTATGAACAAGCCATTCAACAGGGGAACAAATAGAAAGACTGACTAGAACACCAATTAAAAATAAAATCCAAGGAGACATTATTTTGAGACCTCTTTTTTTAAAACAATTAATCTTTTTTTATTTCAACTTTACCTTTCTTCGCTGTGATGATAACGTTATCAGTTTCTTTAATCTTTGACGCCATTGTGACGACTTCAGGCAAAAGGATACGATTTCCCCTAAAGTCAACTTGGCCGTGAATTTCGTGCTCTTGACCAACTTGCGAAACAACAGCGCTTTTTCCTTTCTCCTTCATTTCTTTCGCTTTTTTAAACAAAAACTCAGCGATTTTTGCCGCAACATTAACTTTTGTTGTCCCGGTAATTCCTTGAAGACCTGGAGATAAATTAATTTCCATTACAAGAGGACCTTTATGGCTTGGCAAAATATCAACAGCGCAAATATCACAACCGGTTGATCTTGCCGCAGCAATTGCGACCTTTTTTGTTTTCTCATCGAGAACAGTTTTAACGCCTTTGCCGCCCGCATGAATGTTGGAGCGCTTTTCTTCTTTTCCAGCTATACGCTTCATCGCCGCAACAACATCATCACCGACAACAATCGCGCGATAATCAACACCATCAGTATCGATAAATTCTTGCAAAAGAATAGGCTGTTTTAGAAGAGATAAGGTATCAATCATTGATTTTGCGCTCTCAGCGCTGTCAGCGAACATAACGCCTTTACCGTGCGTCCCAGAAGGAAGTTTTAGAACAATAGGATAACTCATCTTTTTCACAATTTTCTTACCCGCGTCAGCTGTTGCCGCCAAATAAGTCGTTGGCTGAGGAACTCCATATTCTTGAAACTTCAAATGAGTCAGAACTTTATCGTGGCCTAAAGTGTAAGACGCAGCTTTTAGCGGCATATAACTTTCTTTTTGAAGAATAGTTGTTATTGCCCGAAGCAAAATAGCGTACTTGTAACTTCCCCTCGCGTAAACACAATCATACTTGTTAATAGGCTTTCCTTTGTAGAGAACTTCAGTTTTTCCTGAACCAAGCGGAACCTCAATATCTTCCAAACTAATGTCATCAACTTCCTTGAAATATTTTTTTAGCTCTTCAACTATCCACTTGCTGCTAACACTTCCCAACGATATAACTGCCGCTTTCATTGCCTGCTCGGATCAATAAGAAACCCGCTCTTAAGAATGTTTTGACCAATTAAGACTTCATATTTCATATGCGCCCTGTCAGCAACGGTAAATTCTGCGCTAATAATTTCGCCCGCGATAGAAATTTCAACAATGATTACCGGACGATGCTTTGTTCCGCTAGCGCTTTTTACCTTCGCGTGTTTTAGAGGCTCTGCGAGGCCAAGATCTTTTGCCAAAGCCTCATCAATACTGCTTTTAGTCGCGCCAGTATCAACTCTTGCAACAACCTCTTTTTTACCTTTCTTTCCAAACACAATAACGCGCGTGGTAAGACCAATTGTTACTTTTTCAGCCATAGTTATATTTTCATGAACGGGAAGAACAAAACATCCCGAATACTTGGATTATTAGTTATAATCATAATAAGGCGCTCAATTCCAACACCTAAACCTCCCGCAGGAGGCATACCATACTCAATCGCTTGAACAAAATCTTCATCCATTGGGTGAGCTTCTTCTTCGCCGCCCTTTAGTTCTTTTGCCTGATCTTCAAGAAGCTTTCTTTGACGAACAGGATCGTTTAATTCGCTATACGCGTTCGCAATTTCCATTCCCGCGATAAACGGCTCGAAACGCTCAACAAAATGCTCATTAAAATGAGGCTCACGGCACTGCTTGCACAAAGGAGTGCTTTCAACAGGATGATGAGTAATAATTGTTGGCTGAATTAATTTTTCTTCAACTAATTCTTCAAAGAGAGCTTGAATCAACTGACCCTTGGTTGGATTTTCTTGCACTTCCAATTTATGCTGAGCGCAAAGCTTATTCATATCAGCCATTGTTAATTTTTCAGAATCAATTCCTGCAAATTTCTTTAACGATTCTGCCATAGTGTATTCTGCCCAAGGCTTTTTTACGTCAATAACCTGCCCTTGATACTCGAATCTTGTTGAACCGTGAATCGCTTTTGCTGCCGCGATGTAAATATCCTGCACAAGCTCTTTCATATCATTAAAATCAGCGTACGCTTGATACAGCTCAAGACCTGTAAATTCAGGATTGTGAGTTCTATCAATATCCTCGTTTCTAAAATTCTTTGCGAATTCGAAAACTTTATCAAAACCGCCGACGAGTAATCGCTTCAAGTAAAGTTCCGGCGCGATTCGCAAGAAAACATCCATCTTAAGTGAATTAAGATGAGACTTGAAAGGCTTTGCCGCGGCGCCTCCATAAATTGGCTGCAAAATTGGAGTGTCAACTTCCAAAAAATTTCTTGAATTAAGAGAATTTCTAATCGCGTCAATAATTTTAGTTCTTTGAACGAAAGTTTTTCTAACATCAGGATTTACAATTAAGTCAACATAACGCTTTCTGTAACGCTGTTCTATATCGGTTAAGCCGTGCCACTTCTCAGGAAGAGGACGCAATGCTTTGCACAAAATCGTGAAATTTTCTCCACGAACAGTAATTTCTCCAGTTTTAGTTTTAAAAATTGTCCCCTCAATTCCAAGCCAGTCACCCATATCGAGAAGTTTTAGCTGGTCATAAATTTGCGGAATCTCATCAAACTTAAAATAAAACTGAACTTTTCCTTCCTGATCAAGCAGATGGCCAAACGTTGCCTTGCCCATTCTTCTTAACGCAACAATTCTTCCCGCGACTTTTACTTTATCCGCAGTTTTTTCTTCAGGAGCAAGACCCTTGTATTTTTCTTGAATTTGACTTGAAGAATTTGTTGGCTCATACTTGTAAGGATAAGGATTCACTCCAAGCTTTAGCAAATCCTCCCTCTTTCGCTTTCTTTCTGAAATAAGCTCTTCTTCAGTTGGCATAATGATATATCACAGAAGGTCGGTTTTTAAAGGTTGCGACGATGTGAAATAGAATTCTAAACCGCGTCGTTTCTTCCGAGACGTTTTTCAAGATCTTCGCGAGAAATACGAACAGTGTCATCGCGCTCTGGCTCGAATTTTTTAATAAGATCAACAAGCGATATTTTGTATTTTTGAAAACTTTCCTCTATTTCAATTAATTTTGATATTTTTGATGCCTGTTCAGCATATTGCGGGTTATTGTTGTAGGCTGCCAAAGCAGTTTGAAGATTTCCGTAATTTTCTATAAGAATATCAACAAGCTTTGCATTCTCATGACTAACCTTTTTGAAATAGGACAAACGAAGTCTATCTTCATCTTCTAGCTGTATTTGTTCAGTTCCCACCATAGTCTACCCACTACCACCTAATAGTAGGGTGTGAAATTCCATTTATAAATCTTGCGATTTTTTAGCTCTGTTTTTTCCGCGTTTCTTGGCTTTTAGGTCAATACATTTATAAATGTCTTATTTTTTACTATGTAGTAGTTATGACAGAAATCGATTTTCAAAAGCTGAGTAAAACTGGCAAGGCAATTATCACTTCTGATTACGCTCCCCTTCAAAGAAAATTATCAGAATTAAAAAGCCTTTTTAGTCTTTCTTTTGATTTTACAAACGACCTTGAATCAAAAATTGACCAGTATAGTTTATGTGTCGCGGCCAAACCTGAAGAACTCGCTTTGCCAAAGTTGAAAACTTCCAAGTTCACTCCGCTTCTTTACGCGTGCACACTTGAAGAAAAAAAGTCTCTTGTGGGCTGCGATAATTCTGAGACTCTTGATGAAAAAATAAATAAATTCTCTCAAGAAAATAATATTTATTCATTTATTGATATAAAATCTCCTGCATTTGAAATTAAATCTGTGCTTCTTTCTTGCTTATCAGATAGAATTGAATTAATTGAAAAACTTCAAAAACTTCCCCAATCAATTCGCCGAGAATTATTGGAAACAGATTATTCTTTGTCTTCTTTTAAAAATTTGCTTGAAGAAGTAAGAATGATTGAAAGGGAACAAAAATTTTTTGAAGACGACGCAAAACTTGTCCATCTTCTTGTAGATTATACAAACAAATCAACTGATTTTTCAAGAGAACTTGCGGCCGCACAGGCAATAAAAGTAATAAAACAATACGATGTTGGTGAAAGACACGGTTCTAGACTTGGCGGCGGACTTAGCAGCGAACCTGGAAGCACAAATCGATTAGGAAATATTGCCCAAGGAACGGCTTATACCCACGCTCTTAGATGGAGAATTTTCAGATTAGTTGAGAACGATAGATCCGGAAATAATCATTTTGACATAGCAACTCAAAGATATAACGATGCCTTTGCTCTTCGTGATAACAAAAATTTCAGAACTCCATTGATGACGAAACCAATAGACCTTAACACTGAAGATCCGTCAAGAAACCAATCATTTATTTTAATGCAAGAAGTTGAAGGCCCGACATTAAACGATGTTTTAAGAAAAATACAAACAGAAGTAAACTCAATTGAAGAAAAACTTGACAAAAAAGACACAGCATCAGTTAAGAGATTCAAACAACTTTCAGCTCTCAGATCAGAACTTGTAAATAAATACGCTCGAGATATTGCGGTTTGGCAAAATGCAGAACTCAAAACATTTGTAAAAAAACCTAACGGAAAAGAAATTGTTGAGGAATACAAAAAAAGAATTTCCACTCTGCCTGACATTTTTGATGTTATAGCACCGGGACTTTTTGATTTTGATGTTGAAGGTATAGCTTATCTTGACTCTATAAATTTGCTTGAACAGCTTGATGTATCGGCTAAAAACATTGTTCGAATAAGAGACCCATCACTTCCTAACGCCGCCTTGCAATTTGATAGGGTGAGATATGATAACAACGGACAGGTTGAGTTTACAATGGCTGATTTAGACCGTGTACTCTTGATTCCGGGAAAAGAAAATGGAAACGCCATAAACAAGGAAAAAATTGAAGGAATATTTTACAATCTCGACCTTCACTACCGATACGGTCATATTTTTGAAGACCTTGCGCATTTAACCACTGAGGCAGAATGCGCATTTTTGGTTCACGGTGAAAGAGGATTTAATGTAAAAGGAGTCCGAAGGTTATTTTATGATTTTGTTGAAACAATTAAACGCCCTGATCTTCGAGACGATGAACTTTCAGTATATCTTATGCTAAATTATCGTTCACAAAGAAAACTAGGACTTTACGCGAGCACATTCGCTTTTAATTCAATGAGGGATTATGAACGAGGCAACATAACAAAGCAAAGGCTTGACAGACGCCTTAAAATGTTTGAAAGAAACGTAAAAAATCACGCGCAAAGCTGCGGATTTTTGTCTGGAAGACTTCGAACAATGGCCGCAGCTAAATGCGAAAATAAACAGGAAAGATCGCATGTCGCGAAGTGGTACAAAGAAGCGAAAATATCTTACGGTCCATTAGCCGCCCAACAGTACCAATCTGAAGTTAAAAATCTTGAAGACAGTTACGCGAGAGCCTATTGGCACGCGTGCATTTCTGAACTCACAAATGAAAAATTAGTTCATTATTTAAACAAAAAACCATTATATTTTGACAAACTAAAAGATGCCAATAAAACACGTTTGCTTTGATTGCGATGGAACGCTTTATGAAACAACAGCTGAACTCAATAAAGATATAAATTTGGTTGTTTCTGAATATCTCTCTAAACAATTGAACATGCCAAGGACTGATTTGATGGATGATTATTTGAAAAGGGTCAAAAAATACAAAACAAAAACAAAAGCGATTTCATCTTACGGTTTTTCAGAAGAAATAGCCAGAGAAATAATTAACAAAATAGACATCGCGTCATTTGTAAAACCAGACACAAAATTAGTTGACATGATTTGTGAATTAAGCGCGAAAGGAATTTCTGTGAGCATTTTTACAAATAATAAAAGCAGCACTCTTGAAAATATTCTTGATAATTTAGGTTTTCCTAAAAAAAGTTTTAATTTTACCGTGACTGCGGAAAAAGTCCCCCCGAAACCCTCAATAGAAGGGTATCTTCATGTTTTAAGAGAAAGCAAAACACCCGCTTACAACTTGCTTTTTGTCGGAGACAGACTTGAGGCCGATATTGAACCGGCAAGACAAACTGGAATGCATACAATGCAGGTAAGAAGCCCAGAAAAAACAATTGATTTTGATGAAAAATCAAAAACTTATCATTTCAAAAGAAAAGATATTTACCAAGTTCCAAAAGTCATCAGGATTGTAGATTTTTTGTTGTTACGACAATAAATGGCCCAAGCAGATTGAATACTTTTTGAGTTATAGTTAACGCATGATGAAGTATGAAAAACTGCGCGGTATTTTTACAGGTTTTCAATTCATCCAGGCATTTGGTTATTATTTCTTTTCTCAGATTTCCGATTTCCGCGACCTTATCAGGAGAATTTTTGTAAAAAACTTCATGAAATAATTTAATCATAAGCGCGATTTTTTCGTACACTTCAACGTGAACAGGAGTAATCTTTAATTCTTCAGGCTTTAAATCTTTCAATTGCTGGAATAAATATTTGTACTCATCGGCAACGTTTTCCATATCCTCAATAATGTAATAAAGCGGGCCGATTTTATCGTATTTGTCGCTTCCATATTTGTTCAAATATCTTCTGCAAATAGAGGTGAATCTGTTGTTGCTTTTTTCAAGAAGAAGCAAACTGTGAAAAGCGTCCTGATTTTTTTCTTTGAGGGCGACTGCTCCCTCATTCGCCATATTTGAAAGCAAAAGAAAAGTTCGTCTTAAAACTCCGTCGAACTCCTCGATTTGCCCCGAAACGTTTCTAACAATGCAATAATTGTTTCCCTGCTCAATTATTTCAAAACCAATTGTTTCATTGCTTAAAATATTTTGAAGCTCTGAAAATTCTTTTGGAGATTGAAGATAAACTTTAATTTCATCAACACCTCTCTTGTATAGCGCGTGAACAATTCTTGGCGCCAAAAGCCCGTAATCTTTGAGCTTAATTTCAACACGCTCAACTTGGAGCTTCGAATCGCTTTTTATTAATAGAGAATTACCCTGCTCTTCAATGTCTAATTCATCACCTTTCTTTATGTTATGTTTAATCGCCCATTTACGAGGAAGAGAGACCAATTGAGTAGATTCCGCGATTTGTATTACTTTTCTTTTCATAAACCCTATAACCCCTTATAATTCTTCGAGGAATATTACATAGTATATTGAACTATATAAATTTTCTTATTTCTTATAAAAAATTCTCATTTATATAAATTCTATAAACTTTTAGGACAAAATATAAATGGTATCCGCAAGAATTTCAGAATCAGAAGGTTGAGCAACATAACGTAATGTATTCCGGGAGGTGAACCATGAAACAAGAAACTGAAATGGATTTTGCGCCCATGGAAGAGGCATGGGATGAGGATACAGCAGATGAAGATCTTTTAAACGAAGAAGCGCCGTGGGAAATCGCTTTCACCCGCGGTGAACGCCTAGCGACCGAAAAAATAATGGAAGAAGACTGGGCAGAAGACGACGAATGGTAAAATAACTGTCTTCACTCACTACGACAACCCGATAGGTTCCAAAAGAGCCTATCGGGGCTTTTTTTATCTTAACAATTTCTTAATTCTTCCGAACGGCAAAACATTATGCGTTTCATCATCAACAATGAACGCTTCAAACTTTGACAAATCTCTTAACAGCGGACTTAGAGTTGGCTCGTTTAAAACATCTGTGCCGGTCGTTAGAGGGAAAAAAGCTGGCTGCGCGATTAAAACACTCTTCTTGTAAGGACCTTTAAGAAAACACTTGAACTTTTCATATTTCGCATCTTCTTTAAGCGAGATTGCCGGATGCTCATGACCAATAATAATGATTTTTGCGGGACGATTGGGCTCGTAATCTCCATGAACAACCAAAATATCACCGTGACGGAACTCTTTGACCTCTTTTATTTCTCTTTTTTGAGATATTGGCCCTAAAATAGTATCGTGATTACCTTTTACAACAATAACATCAATATTTTTTTCCTTGAAAAAATCGAGAAGACGAAGAACTTCACGCCATTCCTGCTTTGAAATAACACCGAACTCGTGCTTAACATCTCCGTTAAGAATAACTCTTTTAACATCAACTTTTTTCAAAATCCACTCAAGACGCTTAATTACAGACTTAAATTGAGTTCGAGGAACAAGAACGCCCTTCTTTCCAAGCGCCTCCTCATAACCAAGATGCAAGTCAGCAATAATCAGCGCTTTAACGTCCGGCAAGTAAACACACAAGTCAACGGCGAAAACGTTTTCGGCAAGTTTTAACATAAACTCATTTTTTTGATTCATCATATTTAAATACTAGTAGAAAAAGTGCTTTATTGGGGATGGTATTATGGAAATTTCAAAAGAAAGATATTATTCTGAAATGTTAAAAAAAGAAGATAGAAGACCGCTCAAGAAGCTTGTAGATGCCTTGGCAGGAGGCTTGGAACAGTGCGTTATTCTTGCTGTTGGAAGTTCAGTATGGGATGAAGACAAATGGGCGGAAGTCAGAGTGCATGTAAAAAAAACAGGATGGCAGTATAATACTGAGTATGATGATGTTGATTTGCGAATTGTTCCAATAAAATATGGCATTTCTGATGAATTTTTAAAAGAGAAAGTCGGAGAGGTTCTTACTCATCATAAATATAAATGGAAAGAATCCAATATGACTAAGTGGGGTATTGTGCCTAAGAATAATGATGGACCGACGGGAATTCTTCTTCCATTAGCTTATGAGACTGTTTTAGAAACAAATCTGAAAGAAAGTAAACGCGATATTGATATCATTATCGGATATCCTGATGTTTTTGATGGGAAAGTGCGTAATGTAGAAGAACATTTTGAATTAGAGGATAAAGACAAACTGAACTATTCAATTTTATATGGTGAACGCAGTAACAGAAGAGAATTCGTCTGGTAAGTGAATAGAAAACATCATAGACTTTGTTTTATTATTTTCCACTAGTTTACCATTTGCTAGTAAGACTAGTGCAGACATGCCTGAATTAATAACCATATAACTTTTGATTTATCTGTGATTAACAAGAAGATTAATAAATTTAAATGGGCTTTATAAAAATATGAAAGAAGGACAAAAAGCGCCAGATTTTTTGTTGGACAATCAAAACGGCAAAAAAACGAGTTTGAAAGATTATGCCGGAAAATGGCTTGTTTTGTATTTTTACCCAAAAGACAACACGCCAGGATGCACAATTGAAGCAATTGATTTCACACAAAACCTTTCTTTGTTTAAAAAATTAGGCGCAATAGTTGTTGGAGTATCTCGAGACACACCAAAAACACATTGCGGATTTATAGAAAAACAAAAACTCACATTGGAACTACTTTCAGACCCTGAACACAAACTAATGGACGCTTTTGGAGTTTGGAGACCAAAAAAATTCATGGGACGAGAATTCTTGGGAACAATAAGAAGCACATTCATAATAGACCCAAAAGGAATAATTCGAGCGATATGGGATCCTGTGAGTGTAAAAGGACACGCGAAAGAAGTTCTTGACAAATTAACTGAACTTACTTCTTAGATTTTTTTTCAGGAACTGTCTTTTTGAAATGATAACCTAAGGTTAAATGCTCTATTTCTTTAACTATTCGAAGAATCACTATCATTATTATGAAGAGAAGCAAAGCCGCCATAAATGTGTAAAAGGTTGGTTCTGATTGCGTATAAACAATAGCTGCCATAACGTACGCTTGAACATTGACCGCAACTGGAGATGCGATAAAATACATAACTTTCTCTGGCAAGGCGTGTTCAAACGCCGCGCTAAGAAGCAAAATACTCTCCAAAATAATCATAAGAATTATCGCAGTTGTTAGAGGGTTCCACGCGTAATTCTCAAAACTCGCAGGAGATGTGTAATTATAGATATGACGCAAAAGATCAATACATACGAAGAATAAAACAACGGAATTGCCTAGCGCAGTGTTATATCCTAGCTTTTCTTTAATGTATTTCCCAAAATAAAAAGTCATAATAAAAATAACCGCAAGAAGAGGCGCAACAATCCACCACATCTCTGGAACATCAAAAGGGGCTTTCAACAAAGAATCAAACTCGAACAAAGTTTGCCTTACAAAAGGGTTTTCAAGGAAAGTCATGGAATATTTGTGTTCTGGAATCTTTATATACATTTCGTATAAACTGCAAAGGAGAAATACTTTTAAGCAAAATACTGTTTTCAAATTCAATGCAAAAAGAGGGCACAAATTTCGGACAGCTGGTTCTGCTTCACTGGAGAAAACAGTCAAAGGAAGATTATCTTCCTTCTGAAAATGAACTGAATGAAGCGATAAAATTTGTCGATTCAGCGGTTTTGACAGAAGCTTTAAAACGACTTTCCTGTGAAAAAACGAATTTAATCGGAAAACTATTTTTTGAAGGAATCAAAGACAACCCTCTTCCTTATCATCACCTTTCAGTTCTTGGAACTTTTGGAGAAAAATATTATTTTGTAGTTTCAAGAGGAAGAGCGAAGCAAATAATCGATTTTCAAATGGAATCTTTTAACGGAAAATTCAAAGAACAGAGATTTTACGCACAAAAATTCGCCGCGCAACTAAAAGCAGGATACGAACTTCGCGATGTTCTTTAATAAATTTCAATTTCAACTGTCGTTCCGCCTTTCACACAAACAAAAACAGACTGGCCGTTCTCCAAATTTTTCGCCACAAAAGGCGTACCTTTACTGATATCAACTTTATATCCTGGTAAAAGCTCATAACGTCTCCCATCCGCCGCAAGATCAACTTTTCCAGAAATAAGAACACGAGTTTCCTTAAAATTTTGCTGAACAACACCAGTTTGTTCAGACTTTTGCATTATCACGTGGTAAGGCGTGAAGCCGTTTTCTTTAAATTCGGCAATGATATCTTTTTCTATTGGTGGTTTTGGTTTGTAATAAGGAAAAACCTGAACGCTCATACACCTTCAACCAAAGACAAAAGTTTTTCGACTTCCGCCCAATTGATTGCCTTCCAAACAGCTTCTATGTAATCAGCGCGCTTTAACTGATAATCAATCATAAACGCGTGCTCAAACACGTCAAGAACCAAAACTGGCGCGCAGCTTGACAAATGACCAACATCATGCTCATTAATCCATGAATTAAACAACTTCCCAGTTGAAATATCAAAATAAGTAACTCCCCAGCCAATTCCACGCATAGACAGAGTAGCTTTCATATCTTTTTCAAAATTATCCCACGATCCAAACTGCTCAGAAATTTTTTTCTTTAACTTTTCGCTCGCAGGAAGGGGCGCCTTTGAAAGAACTCTGAAATAAAGCTCATGAAGACGCATACCGTTAAACTCCCAACCAAAACGCCGCTTTAACTCGGCAAACTCAGGAGTCGCCTGTTTCCCATCTTTAACCATATTCGAAAGAATATCTGCAACTTTATTCGTATTAGTCACATAACCTTGATATAAAGTGAAGTGGTTTTTAAGCAACTGCTCAGACAAACCCTTCATCCCGATGATATTGTCAAAATTCTTAGGCGTGTATGTCATAAACAAAGGGTGGATGCTTTCTTTTTTATATTCTTCGCAAACTTTCGGCAATGTTTATAAACTTCTCACGCTAATGATAAGGCCATGAAAGTGGTGAAACATACAGCAGGACACATTTTTGTTCACTTGGCGCTATTTACCGCCTGCGCCCTATTAATTCCAGTAGTATCTGCCGCTGTTGACTCAAAAGAAAACGTATGGTTCTCATCACCTGCCATAGTCACTGCGAGTTTTCTATTAATTTCAGTTTGCGTATTCTTAATGTACAGAATTAAAGAAAGCGTTTACGGAATGATGCAAAGCATAGGCGCGATGGTATTCTTGCCTGGCGCCCTTAACGTGGTATTTAGCATTTTTAATGTTAATGATTTCTTGGCTTCAGGAAACGGAATAACGGGAATGGCAGTAATGAAGCCAGTCGCTGAATTTTACATAAATCACAGCGTCCCAACAATTCTTTCAGTTGCAGCGGTTTACATGACAATCGGCGGAACACTTTACTGGACAGGACACATGTGGGAAAAAGTAAAAGACAAAGTAAGTTTGACAAATAATAACAATTAGGGAAGAATTCTAAGCAAATTCCAGCCAAGAGTTAAACCCGCGCCAAAACCTGTCACAAGAACATAATCGTACGGCTCTAATCTGATTTTCTCACCTTCACCGCTTAAACGCAAAATATTTCCTTTTTTATAAAAAGTCTGAGTTCTCAAATTATGGAAAGACTGACCAATACTCGCTGTAGAGCCGTTCCCAGTTGTGTCTCCGCAAAGAGCAAAACCATAAACTTCAAGCGATGCTTTTTCTGCAATCTCCTCAATCATACGAGGATTTGCCTGATGGCAGCCGACAAAAAACCGTCCTTTTGGCTCTACCATTTTTGTTTTTGAAAATTCAGAAACTCTCCAACTTTCATAGCGCTTTTTAAAATCCAAAGCCTCGCTAATCATAGAAGTTACCGCAGGAATAGCCCATTTATAGACACAAAGACCCTTCATCGCGAAGACTTCTTTGCCGTCTTTAAATTCCGCTCTTATTGAGTTTTCCTTATCAATCTCAGTATTTAGACGGTGAGCTAAAAATCCATTATATGAAGGCTTTAACAAAAAACCCGAGGCTAAATCTCCAAATAAATCGTTAGTTGACTTGTCAGATTGGTCAACCAAATCATTCATCCTATCAACACCAATAACCGCGAAATATTTTTGCTCAACTTTATTAAAACCACACGCGAGCTGAAGCCCGGCGTTCAAAGAAGCGCAACCTGTAACAACATCAAAAGAATACTTTTCATTCAAACCAAACTCTTTTGAAAGCGGGGACGCCAAAGAATTGACATCAAAATGAACAACACCACATAAACGGTCCTCAAAAGGAATAACCGGGTCAATTGAATGCTCCCAAATACCTTTCGCGTCGTGCTCAATGTATCCGCCCTCATCCGCTCCAAAAGTCGCTCTTAGACCTGCAAGAAGAGAGGAATTTTGACCGTCATACAAAATATCCATCGCGGGCTCTCTTTTTTCAGAACTTATAATTTTGTGACGCTTTGACGCGACGCAAGGAATATGGCCTGTAATTCCTGTATTTCTCGCAACGATAACGGAAATGTCTTTTGGGTTCACATTCGTTTTAGAAAGCATATCCTCTAGTGTTTTGGACGCCATAAAAAAATGAGTCTCGTTTGGTGATGCAACAATTCGTTCAGTAATTCCGGTTCTTGTTCGAATATATTCCCCTGTCTTTACTCGCTTTTCTGGATAATAAACTGAAGAGGTCAACACTTCCATGCGATAAGTTTCTTTTTTACCTTCCCCTAACATTACTCAATAACGAAAAAAAAGGGGTTTTTAAAGCTTGCGACCTATTTGAATCAGGAGTTCTTTTCATTCCACTCTTTCATTCCTTGAACGTAATCCAAAAGGAATTTAGCAGCTTCTTCGTTCATATCACTTTGAACTTTCATTATTCCTAAATGTTCCTCAAAATATTTATAGAGTTTTAGAAGGTTCTTAGTCACTGCTTTGGCTTTTTTTTCTGGAACTCCAAATTCCCTGAGCTGTTTTATCACTTCTTCACCCTGTTGGTAATAGAGTAAAGTTTGAAGAGGCGTTATCTCCGCTTCATTGATCGTTTCAGAAAGACTGCCCAACATCAGGTACGTTTTGCTTATGACAAAATCAGTAATTCGGTTGTCCTGTCTTTTTTCGTCAAATTCAACACGCAATTCTTCTTCCTCAAAATGTTCTCTTGCAACATCTTCCATGTTTTTTCCTTCATCTTCTCCTTTTCGGAGTTTTTTCTCCAAATCATCATAGGATGCCACGTTAGTTGAGAACCTTTCACGCTCGAAAATATCAACGTCTTCCTGTTGGAAATAGATTTCCTTCGCGCGAGTCTCAAATATTATTCGCTCAAGAGTGCTGTTTGGATTTCCATGTAAACGTTCAATTTTTATTTTTGTTTCAGCTTCTTCAAACTCTCTTTCAACTCCATCAGAACTCCAGATTTTTTTCATGAAATCATATTTCTTCTCCAAAATGGGGCTTTTTTCCGCACGCGCGCGGAATTCATCCGGATGAGTGAAATAAATTGCAAATGTTTCGCAAAAATCTTCGCTGACGCTTTCTTTTGCGTAAGAAGTCAGAAAACTTTTTGACAAATTTTTCTCTTTTGGTATTTCGCTTTCAATTTTCAACCATTCATTAATTGATTCTTGGTTAAGATTCGCATAAATTGATTCTGCTATTTCGTGCAAAAGAGTGTGCTTATATTGGGCTCTGTGATAGTCAAGATGTTCTTCATGAATTTTAAGACTTTTTAGACTTTTAACACTTAGATCTTTTTTGATTCTTCCGACATCCAAATCTCCTACAACGATTGGTGATTCGCAGGGAGAGCTAATAACAATTCTTTTACGGGTACAATCATAATGTCCTGCTTTTAAGAATCCCTTTTGAATTGAAAATAAAGTGTTTGCATCTGAGACTTCTTTGAATATTGAACGGACATGTTTGGTTGCCCCTTTTGGAAGGAATTCAAGAACGTGTTCAATCATAAGAAGCTCATCAAGGCCGAATTTTATAGAGCGCTCAACTGTTTCTGTCTCAGTGTAACCACGAGTCATGATTTCTGTAGCGTCAAATTTCCTCTTTTTAGAGTCCACTCCGGTTGGAATGAAAATTCCATAACGCTCAAGAATTCTTAATTGAACTTCATCTGGCGCCAGAAGGTGAGTTCCCGCTACCGCGTTGCCAACCTTTTTCTTCATTTCATCCATAAGTTCTTTCATGACTTCATTTTTTGAGCTAATGTCGCTCATTCTATCATGGAATTGGTAGGATGTGTTTTGAATAAGGTACTCATCCAGAGGAACTGAGTCAATAACTATTCCACTTTCAGAGATAAAATCCATTTTTGGCCCATATAATTTGGCGTATCCTTTAAACGGCTGTTCTTCTTGAACAAAGTTAGGAACACGGGAGAGAATTCCAATAAGTTTGACAAAATCAATAACTCCTTCCACGTTCTTGTTTTCAACTTTGATTTGTGAGAAATAATCGCACACTTTTTTCCTTACTTCGTCCAATTGCTCATGTGTTATGTCTCTGTCAGAAAGCATTTCTTCAAGACGCTTCTGTTCATGGAATTTAAACTGGTTTGGCCTATTTGCTATGAATGATTTAAGTAAAAGAGCGTCTCCCCTTTGGAAGGGAATTATATCCTGTTCTTTCCAAATTCGGTTCAATAGGTCCTCATCATTGATGCTTAAAAGAATAATTGCTTTTATTATTTGGTTGACGTTTCTTGAGAATGGGATAAGCTCGTATTGAGTGGATTTTCCGGAAATACCTATTGATTTATAGAAATGCGTCGATTTCTCTGACTGCTCCAAACGCTCATCAATTGTACCTTGAGCAAAATGAAGCCCATCAGAATCCATATCAACAAGTGCAGGAGGATAGTACAAATTTGGGAGTTTGTCGAAAATCCAACCTTTATTTGGAATTTCAACCAAACTGAGCCATGCAACCTCTTCGGCAGTCAGGTGGTGATTATATGTGTTGATTTTTTTCATTTCTTCTGTCGCATTGTCTGCTAAAAGACGAATAGCTATATCGCTGTTTTGGGTTGATTTGCGTTCAGGATGTAAATCTATATACTCTTTTATTTTTTCAGCACCGTTTTCAAATGAAATATTGTCAAGAAGTCTCTTTTTCAATTCATCCCGTAATTTGTCAAGACCTGTCCGAGATCTATACTCTTCAAGAGAATTTCTTTGAAGCGCAACTTGAAGCTCCTTGTTTTCAGACTCTGTTTGACTTTCTTTTGTTTGAGGAATTGGTGTTTCGTGTTGTCGGTATTTTTTATTAAGATCAGAATAAGACACCTGGGCGTTTTCCGTATTTTCATAGCCAAGATACACTTTTCTAAGATAGATCGCGTCATTACTTCCTGTGAAATGCTTAGGAATTGCTATTTCTGACAACTGTTGTAATAAAGCAGGAGTCATTTTTTCTATTTTTGCAGGTAGATTTCGCTGTTCGCTCATAGATGTTATTTTTAAATTACCCTATATAAATCTTTCTATTTTTACTACTTTTAAGTGGCTAATATTTGTTATTTTAATTCTTTATATTTCAACAGCAAAAACTTAGCGATATCATCTTTCCAAACAGAAGAAACAGGACCCGAAAACAGCTGTTTTAGCCATGCAAGAGTTTCAGATCGAACATTTGTAGCCCCTTCAAAAATCAGACTATAAATATCGTATCTTATCTGAGCGCTAAGATGCTCTCTTTTTGCCGCGCGATTAAATTCTTCAAAAATAATATTTTTCTCCTCATCATTTTCCTGCTCTTTTTTAACTTCCTCTTCAGACCAGAGCTGCTCATAAGAAAAAGAGCCAGTTTTCAAATCATCCCAAACAGTAAAAAGAAAAGTTTTCAGTTCTGAAGGCCAATCATCCTCAATAATTTTTCTTCGCTCATTAATTCCCGCAATAAATTTAGGATCAATATCGTTTCTCGCTCCATCAATTATTCTAATAAGCTCCGCTTTCACGAATTTTGGAGCATCCTTTAATCCCCACGCTTCTCTTTTCAAAATTTCCTTAAACTCGTGGCGAGCATCCTTTGATTTTGAAGCAAAAGGAGAAACACTCAAACTCTCAACATCCTTTCCATCGATTTTCGCCAAAATCTGATTGTGCATTCTTCGCAAGAACTCATATTTCTCTTCCATTTGCAGTACGTCGGCGTGGCCTTGAATCGCTAAGTTAAGCGCAAACGGAGATGGAACTTTAGTTTCAATTTCAACAATTTTTATCTGACCTTTTTCAATTCCCTCTAAAATCTTTTTCGCATTCTCAATATCCATAACATCTTCTGCGCATTCTCTCCTTGCTTCTTTTAAAATCGCAAAATTTGGATCAATTTGCTTTACGGCGGTCATTAAAATCATGCTCGAGACTTGCTGCTTTCCGACACGCTTTTGCCGCCCCAAATAATTTCTCAGAATCATCAAAGATCTGGTCGCGCAATGACGGAACCTTCGCTTGAAAACTTCGCTTTTTTCAATCGCCGCGTCCATAACCATCTGAAGCTTCTCTTTTTTCAAAAGATTAAACGCTTTCATAGGATTTAACTTTTTTGAGCCGTTAATGTAAAAACCATTATCATTAATTCCAATGCCGACGTCTTTGTGCTCTGTTTTGCTTATGATGAATGCGATTGACCTTGAAAGACAATCATTCACTTTTCTTCCAAACAAAGTATGGAATAAAATTTTAGGTTCGCTGACATCCTTGAAATATTCAACAACAATTACCTTATTTGAAGGAATAGTTTTGCAAAAATCATACTGCTCTTTGAAATACTCGTAAATCGCGTTCGCGGCCTTGTCATCAACATAAAGATAATCGTTCACGAATTTTATTATTTCATTTTTGTTTTGCTTTTGCACGAAACGCTCAGCCATAAGAGCTCTAAATCTTCCAATTTCGTTCGCAAGATCAAAACTTAGAGGAAGCATTTCGGACGCCCATCTTGGGACTGTAGGAGGCTTATTGCTGCTCGCTGAAACTTGAGCGACCATTCCTCTTGAAAATTTGAACATATAAGTTTCTCCTCCAAGAGTAAACACGTCTCCAGGCTTTAAACGCTCAACAAAACTTTCATCAAGATGGCCTATTGATTCATTGCCGATTTTTACCGTAATAAAAGTCTCATCAGGAATAGTTCCGATGTTTGTCATGTAAATTACTCTGCCCATCTTGCCGCGCTTTCCAATGCTTCCTTCGTTTCTCCAAATTCTCGCGTAAATATGACGGTCCTCTAAATCGACGTATTCTCCCGCAAGATAACTGATTATTTGACTAAAATCATCGTATTTTAGATCTTTATAGCAATAACTTTGCTTGATTGCTTCAAAAAGCTCTTTTTCATTCCAAACTTCTTCAATCGCCATCCCGACAATTTGCTGAGCCAAAACATCAAGCGCGTTAGTTGGAATGTGAACCTTGTCAATCTTTTTTTCTTTCGCGGCTTTCATTAAAACAGCGCACTCAACTAAATCATCTCTATCCATTACAATCATTCTCGCGTTAACAGTCTCGTGCAGTTTGTGACCTGAACGGCCTGCCCTTTGCAAAAATCTTGCGACACTTTTTGGACTTCCCAAACAAAGAACAAAATCAATATAGCCAATATCTAATCCTAGCTCGAGACTTGTTGAAGAGACAACAACTTTTAATTCGCCTTTCCTTAATTTATCTTCAATATCAAAACGAGTTGTTTTACTCATACTGCCGTGATGAGCGCCGATTTTACCGTCGTATTTTCCAGGGAACTTATTTTTTAAAGTGTCAACAACACGCTCGGTCGCGCTTCTCGTATTAGTAAAAATAAGAGATGTTCTGTTGTTTGAAACTAAACTGTCTATTAAATTGTAAAGAGCGTGATGAGCGTCAGAATGAGTCGTGTCAATTAAATTGTCAAGAGGCGAGAGAACCTTAAAATCGAGCTGTTTTAAAAAATTAATTTCAATTATATCACATTCACGATTTGTTCCAACTAAAAAATTCGCGACAACGTCAAGCGGGGCGACGGTTGCTGAAAGACCAACACGACACATATGGCCTGATAGGCGCTGAAGACGCTCTAACGTTAAAGAAAGATGAGTTCCACGTTTACTTTCAGCGATAGCGTGAATTTCGTCAACAATACACCATTCAACACCTCGCATATTTTCCCTGAACTTTGGCGAAGTAATCATAATCGCAAGACTCTCTGGCGTTGTGATAAGAATATGCGGAGGCTTTGCAAGCATTTTTGATTTTTCATACTGCGTTGTATCGCCAGTTCTAACGCCAACACGAATTCCTAAATCTTTTCCTGCAATTTTTTCAATTTCTGCCAACGGCTCTTTGAGATTTTTACTAATGTCATTTGATAAGGCTTTTAGCGGAGAAATGTAAATCGCGTAAACTTTATCTTTTAATTCGCCTTTTTCTGCGCTGTCAACAAGCTCGTTTAGAATTGATAGAAAGCCGGTAAGAGTTTTTGTCGCTCCAGTTGGCGCCGAGATAAGAACATTTTTTCTGCTGTGAATTTCCATAACTCCAAATTTTTGAGGCAAAGAATAGCTTGGAAACCTTGAATGAAACCATTTTCTAATTGTGGGATTTAGAATATTATCTAGCTCTTCGGGGGTGTTTGGGACTTCTTTTCTTTTGAAGATTCTTTGTGTGTGTTCTTTATTTTCCATATTGTAAATATATATTGCAGGTTTATTACAAACCAATATGTTTACCGACGGTATAAAAACCTTGCGCGAGCAACGCTTTTATACATCCGCATAGCGTCTGTCTTGTGGTGAGTGAATTGAAAACAAAAGAAGAACTGCTAAATTTGGTAGACAGACTCGTTGTACTTTATGAAGGAATGCATCCCCTGCAACACGTTGTCAGACTAAAGGAAGAGAATTTTCCAACAATCACGCTTTACAAAAACGAACGAGAAGCGAAGCTTGAAATTTTTATGAGTTGGAAAAAATATGAAAATCCAGTTTCTGTTTTAAGAGACGCCTATGCGGTTATTTGCAAAACAGCATATCATCTCATTGATAAAGAGCTTTGCGAAATGGTTACGAACTACGCTTTTGTAACGCCTAAAAGACGTGAGTCACGAAAAAAATTAGAACACATGATGGATAGCTCTTGGCTTGATGATTAATTAAGAGCAAGCAAGGGATTGAGTGTACGATGCCTCTAAATTCGCTAGAACTCCCTCATAATCTTGATTTAGTATGCTTGACCTTGCAATATCAATGCTGCTAAGAGCTTTTGACGGACAATTGCTGTTTAACGCTGTTGATTCAATGAGAACAATATCCACTTCAACCAATTTATTTAATGTTATTATTGCCGCTTCACGAAGCATTTCATTACACGGCAGAGTTCCTGTTAAAGGATACGGAACCTGATAATTAATGAACGCTGGCTGTTTTTCGCAAGCCAAAATAAGAAGATTATCAACAAGCTCCCTTTCGTTGTTAAAAAAAACAACAGGGTCATAAATTCCGAAAGGCATATAGTAAGTTCCTTGAGCGTTGTACAAAAGCAAACGTCTCACATTGCTAACAACACTTTGAAGAGCGTAATTTTGAACATAATTTGGAAAATTCATATATAATTCAATTCGAGCGTTTCTCATCTCGCCAAATTCATCAACAATTCTTCCAGTCGCGAACTCGTGAGATAGCTCACTTAGAATAAGAATTCCAATAAGAGAAAACATAAACAAAATTATCATCCCTTTTTGCATAGTCTTTAGAAAAGGCAGGCGAGTTTAAAAATCTTTATAGGCCAAACGCTTCGGTAAACGCCTTCATCTGCTTGAAATTCTGCAAAAACCATCTGCCCTTATCAGTTAACTCATAAACTAACTTTCCTTCAGTTTGGGAATCTTTAATCAGCTCCTTTTCTTTTAACTCGCCAACATAAAGCTTCATTCTTTGGTGAGATAAGTTTGACTTGTAAAGTAAATGAGTCGGCTTAATTTTTCCGCCCTTCGCCTCCATCGCGCGAAGCATATCAAAAACAATATCAGATTTTGCCCTTTTCATTTTCTAAATTTCAGTTTGATTGTCAAAAGCACGAGCAAAATAAGCAAGAAAGACAACGCTTGGCTTCCCTGCGCCAGCACGTACCACAAATCATTAACCGCCTCAAGCAAAAAGAAAGCCTGCGCAAGAGTTAGAAGCAAAAACGCAACGAAAACCAAAAGGCTGGCAGAGTTTCGAACTTTTTTATAATTTTGATAATAAGCCAGGGTAATAAAAAGCAAAATCGCGAATGAAAGACCGTAAAAACTCAAGAAATAACTTGAGCTTAATACAAGACTTGGAATTAAAATCAAATACAAAAGCGCGATAACACTCTTATTCTCGATTCTTTGCGTAACTGTAAAAAGCATTAGGAACGATACAAGCGCGAGAATAATATGAGTTAGATAACCAAGATAAAATACATAAGGCAAATACTGAGTCGGACACTTAAACAAAAGCTCCTCAACAATAGTATTTGTCAAAGCCCTTGCCAAAAAACTAAGAGTTAAAAGCGCAAAACTTGCGGTGAACCATCCATATTTTGGCTCTTTAGTTAGGCGGTAAACTCGCAATGATGCGACTGTTACTAAAAAAGCGATAACAGCCACAATTGCCTCTAGCGTAGCGTCAACGCCAAAAAACCACGAAGGACCCTGCAATGCAATGCTTACCATGGAATATAACATCTTGAAATCCCCTTTTAAATCTTATGGATTACAATTCCTGACGAGAACTTCATAACAGATTAATAAACAAACTTCTTTGAAATAATTAGACACAAAAGGAGGTGTAAAAAATGAAATACACAACTTACGCGGATGATATGCGGGCGATTTATTCGCTTTTGCTTGCAGGAGAAATAGATGAATGGGAAGCGGCGCAGATGAGAATGTACGTATCGAACCTAACCGTTCATTA
>Ga0187894_10002154_pt1 | contig 23932 bp, 22 predicted proteins | sample GBC1701081metaG_FD_136650 | JGI IMG/M metagenome (GOLD analysis project Ga0187894, IMG submission 136650) | White microbial mat communities from a lava cave in the Kipuka Kanohina Cave System on the Island of Hawaii, USA - GBC170108-1 metaG ... | reverse complement strand
CGAACGCCTCGGCGGCGCCATCGGCGTCCGGCTGACGCAGCAGCAGACAGCCGATCGCGGCATCCGTGTTGCGGACGAACTCCGCGGCGTGCAACTGGTCACGCGGCTGTGCGCGTTCGCGATCGAAATCCGCCCGCGCCGCGTCGACGTCACCCCGCGCCAGACGCACCAGCCCCCGCAGCCAATACAAGCCCCGCGCCGGAAACCGCTGCGCGTGCGCAATCTGCCGATCCTGCACGTCAACGCCTTCCGTCAGCACGCGATCCGCCTCGTCCAGCGCGCCGCGCGCGATCAGCACCATCGCCACATCGAACGACACATACGAGAACGATGAATACAACTCCGCGGCCGTGGCCAGCGCGCGCAGACGCGCCTCGCCCCACGACGCGTGACCGAGCCGGAAATGATGCGGCCACGCGCCAGGATCCAGATCGACCGCGCGCCGCGCCTCCGCGATGGCCGCTTCCGTCTGTCCGTCGAAGGTCAGCGCGAGCGCCAGCGTCGCGTGCGCTTCGGCCAGGCCGTCATCGAGCGCGCACGCGCGCCGGCCGAGCTCAATCGCGCGCTCCAGCGTCAGCCGATCGGGGCGGCTCGTCGCGCGCCGCAGCTCGTACTTCCACACGTGCGCGCTCGCCAGACCGACATACGCCGCCGCGAATCCCGGATCCAGGCGGATCGCCCGCTCGAAATCCTCCATCGCGCTCGCGACCGCGGACGGGTCCAGCGTCTCCAGCCGCAGACGGCCGTCCGCGAGCGCACGCGCCGCGGCAAGACTCGCGGTCTCGCGTCCGCGCGCGGATGCGCGGACGACGCGCGACATCGGCGGCGGTGTCGTGTCGGCCTGCGGCATTTCCGGCGGGCGTGCGACATCCGCCGGAGCGGCGTCCGGTTCGTGGACGATTTCGACGGAACCGACGAACCGGTAGCCGCGTCGCGGCACCGTCTGGATGTAGTGCGGTTGGCTGGCGTTGTCGCCGAGGGCGCGTCGAAGATCGGAGATGGCCTGGACGAGCGCGTTGTCGGTGACGGCGATGTTGGGCCAGAGGGCCGCGAACAGCGCGTCCTTGTCGATCAGCGTCGACGGCCGTTCGACCAGATAAAGGAGCAGATCGATTGACTTGGGGGACACGTCGACCGGCATGCCGTCGCGCAGCAGACGGTACGCTCGACAGTCGAGCGTGAACGCACCAATCCGGTAGGCGCGGGCGTCAGCGGGCACGGCGGCGTCTGGTCTCCTCTCGGTAATCAGCAGCGCGCGAGCGCGTCGCGCAACAGCGCGTCCTCGTCCGGCGCAATGGTGCGGAAATCCAGCACGACGCGGTCCGCGTCGATTCGTCCGATCACCGGCGGTGTGCCCAGGCGCAGCCGCTCCAACAGTGCGTGACCCGACAGGCCGTCGCGTTCCAGCGCCAGCAGCCGCGTGGGCAGCCGCGCACCGGGCGCGCTGCCACCGCCGATCGCGGACTCGCCGTCGACGATCGACGTCCGCCAGCCGGAACGCCCGCGCAGCGCGTCGGCCACAGCGAGGGCGCGCGCTTCGAGATCGCCCGGCGTCAGGTGGAGCATGCGCAGGATCGGTACGGTCTCGTGCGCGCGGCCGCGCAGGTGCTCGATCAGCGTGGCGTCGAGCGCGGCGTACGTCAGCTTGTCGACGCGCAGGGCGCGCATCAGGGGATGCGTGCGGATGGTCTTCAACAGAGCGGCACGTCCGACGATGATGCCGGCTTGCGGGCCGCCGAGCAGCTTGTCGCCGCTGAAGAGCACGACGTCGAGGCCCGCGCGGATGCTGGCCTGCACGTGGGGCTCCGTCACGAGCGGCGCGGATCGGACGTCGCGGCGCGGATCGGCCGCGTCGCCGCTGTCCGGCTCCATGAAGCCGCTGCCGAGATCCTCGATCACGGGAATCTTGAAGCGCGCGCCGAGCGCGGCGAGCTCGTCCAGCGATGCGCGTTCGGTGAAGCCTTCGATCGTGAAGTTCGACGGGTGGACGCGCAGGATCAGCGCCGTGCGATCCGAGATCGCGGCGGCGTAATCGGCGATGCGCGTGCGGTTCGTCGTCCCCACCTCGCGCAGCACGGCGCCCGACTGCCGGAGGACGTCCGGCACGCGGAAGCCGCCGCCGATCTCCACCAGCTCGCCGCGCGAGATGATCACCTCGCGTCCGGCGGCGAGCGCGGACAGCACGAGCAGCGCGGCGGCCGCGTTGTTGTTGACGACGACCGCGGCTTCGGCCCGGGTCAGGCGACAGAGGAGCGACTCGGCGTGGACGTCGCGTTTGCCGCGGCCGCCGGTGGACAGATCGAACTCGAGCGTGGAATAGCGCGGCGCGATCTGCGTCAATCGATCGATCGCGGACGCGGCGAGCGGCGCGCGTCCGAGGTTGGTGTGGATCACGACGCCGGTGGCGTTGATGACCGGCTGCAGGCGCGGCGAGACGAGCGCGGACAGGCGCTGCGCGGCGCCGGCGACGATCACGTCGGCCAGCGCGTCGGGCGTGTCGCGATCGGCCGCGCGGGCGCCGGTCAGGCGTTCGCGCAACGTGGCGGCTTCGGCGCGCAGCGCGTCGACGACCAGATGACGTCCGAACGCGACTTCGAGCTGGCGCGCGTCGGCGCGCTGGCGGAGGAAGTCGATGGAAGGGATGTGGCGTGCGCGCACGGCATCCATGACGCTTTTGGGATCCTGATCTCGGGTTTGAGATCGCCGCGCGCGGGCGTTCCGACCTGGTTGCGGCGATTAGCGGCTTCAGGATACCATTCGGCAAGCCTCAGGGTTGTCCGAGTGCCCGGCCGTGGTCTCCCCAATGCGGCCGACATCAATCGCCGAGATCCTGTTCCGATGACGCGAACCTCTGCTGGTTCTGGCCTGGACCCCGCACGTCCACAGTTGGACCCGGTCCCCACTCATCGTCCGGACGAGCGCTTCTGGCCGTACGTCGATCTGCCCGAACAGCCGACCGACGCGGAACTGGCCGCGCTGGACCCGGATTTGCACACTGCCTTGTTCGGGCCTCCGCCCCGCCCTTTCTCGATCACGGTGTCGTTCCCGCGCTTCGAGGGCCCCGATTACGAGCGGGCGCTCATCCTGGCCCGCACGGCCAGCGAGTATCGGGAAGTCGGCAGCGGCGAGGCGTTCCGCTCACGCGCGCGGTTTCTGCCGGACGCGGCGCTCACGCTTCGCGACCTCTTCGAGATCGTGGGCCGCTACGAGGGCTCCGACGTGCTCGTGGACGACCGGCCCGTCCCGTACGCGCGGGAGCTCTGGCTGCCGTTGCTTTGGTATCTTCTTCCTCGGTAATACACGCGCGTGCCGGAGCCATCGGAGATCGAACGAGATTTTCAACAGCTCACGACTGAGCTGCGCAAACTGGAAGGCGAGTACAACATGTACTTCGCCGGCCGCCTGCCGAGACCGCCGTGGGAAACGCGCGGCCGCGTCGACCAGATGTTCAAGCGCTGGGATCGCCGGCCGCTCGACACCGTGGTCACCCGGTTCCGGCTCCAGACGCTGCAGTCGCGCTACTCGTCGTTCGTCGATCTCTGGGACCGCGCCATGCGCGCACGGGAGGAGGGGCGTCAGGGGCCGTTGCGGCCGCGCCAGCAGCCAGTGGACGAAGAGCGTCAGCCTTCAATGGCCGTCGTGCATACGGCGGCGTTCGCCGACCCGCGGCAGGAAATGGACAAGCTCCAGGCCCTGTACGACGCCCTCATGGACGCACGCCGCACGGCGGGCGACGAGGTCGTCCCCTTCCACAAGTTCGCGGAGCTCGTGCGTGAACACGTCTCCCGCCTCCGGACGCACGGAGCGCCGGCCGTGTCGTTCAAAGTGACCACGGTCGATGGAAAGGTGAACCTGACGGCAAAGGCCGAACGGGACGCGCAATCCGTGGAGTGAATTGGGGGAGTGACGGAGCCTGAAGAACCTGGCGCCAACTGGGAGAGGCTGGGAGCCGCTGGAGAGGGCTGGGAGCAGGGTCGGAGGGGGCGGCATTGGCAACCACCCCCACCGCGCATATCGTGGCCTAGCTAGCTCGGCTTCGTGACGTTCCCGGCTTGGGGCCCCTTGGGTCCGTCGACGATTTCGAACTCGACCGCCTGTCCTTCCTCGAGCGTCCGGAATCCAGTGCCCTGGATCGCCGAGAAATGCACAAACACGTCGCTGCCCGAGTCACGCTCGATGAAGCCGTAACCCTTGGCGTTGTTGAACCACTTGACCTTGCCTGTGATGCGCATCGTACTTCCCCTGCCTTGAACGCGGCGACCCCCGCCGCGCCCCGTGAGAACCCTCGGGCCAGACAGCCATCTGACTCCAGATGACCTACCAACCCGGGGCACAAAAAAAGCCGCCGTGCGGCCTTGGTCGAACGTGTGCCGGACGTTTTGATTACCCAGCACGCGTATGAGGATAACGACCACTTATGGACCTTGTCAAGTTCCTGTAAACTGACTGCGGTTCGGGGGCGTATCACGCACTTGTGTACGAAACACAGTCAGTCGGACACCCCCCTCTCGATGTCCGCTCGTCAGACAGTGATCGTTCATCCCACGCGCATCGCGCTCACACACCTCGCGCACATCCATCGCGGCCGCGTTCATCGTCATAGCACGCACGTCATCGATGCGTCGGCGATGTCTGTGGTTGTCTCCGGCGCGTCATCACGCACGCCGCGACGTCTTCATCTGTGCGTGATGTCTCGTGCCTGTGCGCGTCTTCGCTCGACGTAGACTACCGACATGCCTCGTGCTCTCTTGAGTGTTTCCGACAAGACCGGACTCGTGCCTTTCGCCACGCGTCTGCACGCGCTCGGCTTCGAGCTCGTTTCCACCGGTGGTACCGCCCGCGCGCTCGGCGAGGCGGGTCTCGCCGTCATCGGCGTCTCCGACGTCACCGCGTTCCCCGAAATGCTGGACGGCCGCGTGAAGACGCTGCACCCCGCGATTCACGGCGGCATTCTCGCCCGCCGGCAGCGCGCGGACGACCTCCAGACCATCGCGCGCCACGGCATCCAGCCGATCGATCTCGTGGTCGTCAACCTGTACCCGTTTGCGAAAGCCGCCGCGAATCCGGCGACCGCGTTCGACGATCTCGTCGAGGAGATCGACATCGGCGGCCCCAGCCTCGTCCGTGCCGCCGCCAAGAACTTCCGCGACGTCCTCGTCGTCGTCGACCCCGCCGACTACACGCCGGTCCTGACCGCGCTGGAGACCGGCGTCTCGCCTGCGTTCACATTCGAGCTCGCGCGCAAGGCCTTCGCGCACACGGCCGCGTACGACCGGACGATCGCCGAGACACTGGCCACGGTCCGCGTCGAGGGTGAACGGTTCACGCGTCCCGACATGAAGCCGGACACATCGAACAGCAACGCGTCGCATGGGGACAAGTCGAACGCCGCGGACGCGGCCGGACAGGCGAACGCGTCCGACGGCCTGCCCGAGACGCTGGACCGCGCGCTGACGCGGGTCCGCGTCCTGCGGTACGGCGAGAACCCGCATCAGCCCGCCGCGTGGTACGCCGAGCCGGAGCGCCGCGGCTTCGGCGCGGTGACGATCCATCAAGGCAAGGAGCTGTCGTACACGAACCTGCTGGACCTCGACGCCGCCGCGCGCATCGCGCTGGAGTTCGCCGAGCCGGCAGCGGTCGTCATCAAGCACACGAACCCGTGCGGCGCGGCCATCGGCGCGCGTCCGGCGGAGGCGTACATCGCCGCGCGCGAGGCGGATCCGGTGTCCGCGTTCGGCGGCATCATCGGGTTGAATCGCGAGCTGGACGAAGAGACCGCGACCGCGATCGTCTCGACGTTCATGGAAGCCGTCGTCGCGCCATCGGTCACGCCGCAGGCGCTCGCGGTGCTCGCGAAGAAGACGAACCTGCGCGTCCTGACGGCGGACCTGTCCGCGTTCACGTCCGGCGCGGCGCGCACGTTCGAAGCGCGGTCGATCCTCGGCGCCGTGCTCGTGCAGCAGCGCGATCGTGTCGTGGAAGCGAGCGGCGAGTGGGGACCGGCGACCGTGGACGCGGCTGGACTGAAGGTCGTGACGAAGCGTCAGCCGACGGCGGCGGAGTGGCAGGCGCTGCGCTTCGCGTGGCGCGTGGGCGCGCACGTCAAGTCGAACACGGTGATCTTCACGGACGCGAATCGCACGCGCGCGATCGGCGCGGGGCAGATGAGCCGCGTCGACGCGGTGCAGGTCGCGGTCATGAAAGCCGGGGGACAGTTGCAGGGCACGGTCGCCGCGTCCGACGCGTTCTTCCCGTTCCGCGACGGCCTCGACGCCGTCGCCAAGGCCGGCGCCACCGCCGTGGTCCAACCCGGCGGCTCCGTTCGCGACGCGGAAGTAATCGCCGCGGCAGACCAGCACGGACTAGCAATGGTGTTCACCGGCCGCCGCCACTTCCGCCACTGAGTCAGAACGATCCGGGCACGCGTCAGCCGTGAGAGGCGCGTGCCCGCGCTCGTCTTAGAGCACTTGCAGTTCGCGAAGGACGTCGACAGTCTTCGGAAGTGGCGTTTGCCACAGCCAGTCCACGCGCAGGAAGAATCCCGTCACGATTCGTGAGTGATAGACGCCATCGGCAACAACGGCCAACTGGTAACGCCCGTTGTCGCCGAGCTGGTAGAACTCGGCGATCTGACGATCCGGGTCCAGCAGCCAGTATTCACGGACGCCGGCCAGCTCGTACTCGACGAACTTCTTGCCGCGATCGCGACTCGCGCTCTCGGGTGACACAATCTCCACCGCGAGATCGGCCGGTCCATCGAGGTACGTCTGCTTGACGAGATCCAGGCGTTCCGTCGCTACAAGGAACAGGTCCGGCTCGCGACCGCTCGGCACCTGTGCAAGGCGCATCAGAAACGGTGCGCGAAAGACTTCACCGAGACTGCGCGCTTCCGCGTAAGGACGAAGGACAGCTTCGAGAAAACTTCCGATGCGCTGATGACGACTGGACGCCGGCGACATGAGGACAATTTCTCCATTGACCCATTCCGCGCGGGTTTCCGAGTCGCACCATTCCAGAAATTCCTCGAACGTCAGCCCTTTGGGCGGCGGCGTACGCGACCGATCAGAGAGGGAAGACATCACAGTATCTTTCCCGCAGCGAGATTCAAAGTCACTCGCGAGTCTAGCATCGTCATCTCACTGTCAATGTCAGCAGCAACTCGTCGTGTGTGACCGCTGTCGGCCCGAACTTCGCGACGGCGATGCCGGCGGCGTGATTCGCGAGCTCCGCGGCTTGCGTGAGCGAGCCACCGGCGGCCAGCGTCATCGCGACGGTGGCAATCACGGTGTCGCCCGCGCCGGTGACGTCGGCCACTTCGCGCGCGACGGCGGTCAGGTTCCGTTCGACGCCGGCGCCGCCCGCGGACCGATCCAGCAGCCACAAGCCGTGCTCGCCGCGCGTGATCATGACGGACTCGCACTGCGTCAGATCGCGAAACGCACGCGCGGCGTCGCGCGCTTCGTCTTCCGTTCGGATGCGGCGATGCGTCGCGACTTCGGCTTCGTGATGGTTCGGTGTGATGACCGTCGCGCCCGCGTAGTACGGCAGATGCGGAATCTTCGGATCGACCAGCACCTTGACGCCGCGCTGCCGCGCGCGCGCCATTGCCGACGTCATCAGTGCGCGCGTCACGACGCCTTTGAGATAGTCCGAGACAACAACTACATCGGCGCGATCGATGGCCTGCTCGCACGCCGCCATCAGCGTCGCCTCGACGTCGGCCGCCACCTCGCGGTCCTGTTCGTAGTCCACCCGCGCGACCTGCTGGTGCCTCGTCGTCACAATCCGCAGCTTGCGCGTCGTCGGACGCGACGCATCGACCACCAGGCCTGACGCGTCGAGGTGCGCGGCTTCCAGCTCCCGCCGCAGGCACGCTGCCGAGTCATCGTCGCCCACGACGCCGACGAGCAGCGGACGTCCGCCGAGCGCGTGGACGTTGTGCGCGACGTTCGCCGCGCCGCCGAGACGGAACTCGTCCCGTTCGAACTCGACGACCGGCACCGGCGCTTCGGGAGAGATGCGATTGACGCGGCCGATCAGGAACTGATCGAGCATGACGTCGCCAAGGACGACGACGGTGCGGCCGGGGAACGACTGGACGAGTGGAACGGACGGATCGAGGCTGGCATCCATGATGGGCGTGCGTTCCCGTCCTCACCTGTCGTGAGCGGGAAAGCCTGCGGGATGATACCGCGGATGCCGACCGGCCGACGCATGAGACCCGGGACGGGTCAGACCCGTCAGGCCGATCAAACCCCGTCAGGTCGATCAGACCCCGTCAGGTCGATCAGACAACGTCCGGCTCGATCCGATCGGCGGCATACGGCAGCGTGACGAGGACGAGGAACAGCATCAGGAACTCGGAGTCCCCGAAGTTGTATTCGAACAAGCCGGCGACCAGCATGCTGGTGACGGCGGCGAGGCCGGCCGCGGCGAGTGACGGATGGCGGCCGTGGCGCAAGCGTCGATAGAGATCGCGTGTGAGGACGGCGATGAACGCGATCCAGATGGCGAGCGCTGGCAGGCCGCGTTCGGCCGCGATCTGCATCGGGACGTTGTGCAGGTGCGGATTCAGTGGCTGGACGGCCATCGGGTCGCGGTACTCCGCGTAGACCGCCTTCACCATATCGGGGCCGACGCCGGTCAGCGGCTTGTCGCGCACCATCTGCACGCCGGAGCGGAGCATCGCGACGCGATCGCGGTTCGTCGGATCGTTGACGTCGATGATCGAATACATGCGCTGCGTGACGCGGGCCGGCGCGACGATGATGAAGAGCGCGGCGACGACGGGCAGCAGGGCGAGCAGGCGGCGGTCTTTCAGCGCGAGGAGGACGGCGATGCCGGCGCAGGCGCCGACCCAGGCGCTGCGGGTCAGCGTCAGCGCGAGCGCGACGATCAGCGTCGGCATGACGAGCGCGGTCCAGGCGCGGTCGCTGCGGCGGTAGAGCAGGCGGGCGGCGGCGGCGCCGAGCACTAGCATCAGCACGCCGGAATAGGTCATGTAATGCGTCAGCGATCCCTGCGGGCGCTTGCCGAGATTGTCGTAGTGGAAGACGCCGTACTGCGCGATGCCGACGACGGCGCTCACGGCGCCGACGGTGATGATGAGCGTCGCGAACGTCAGCGCGCGCGTGCCGCCGGCGAAGCGATAGACCACGGGCACGATCAGGAACAGGACGAGCTGCTTGCAGTCGATCAGGCTCTGTGTGGGATTCGTGGAGGCCAGCGCCGAGACGATCGTCGCCGCGCCGTAGGCGACGAGGAGCCAGAACATCGCGGGGACGTGAACCCGCTCGTGGTGCACCGCGACCATCGTGCCCCAGCACGCGAGCGTGATCGCGAGCATGATGCAGGCGGCCGCCATCGACACCTGCGCGGCGGCGACGAAGCCCAGGAGGGAGCCAATGGAGACAACCTCGAACTTGTCGCCCCGGAACAGCGGTGCATCGAAGGTGGTGGTGGTCATATCATCGGTCCGGCTTCAATGGCGACGCGTGCGCGCGCCAGCGCGCGCTCGGCCGCCTGAGTCACGAGATCCGAAGACAACCGAGTGAGACACCGGAAGTCCCCAGGGGCGCAGCGCCGCTGATCGCAGGGCCGGCACGGCAAGTCCGCCACGTCGACGGACTCGGTGACGAGCCAGGGCGGACGCCACGGCGCCGACCGCACCGGTAGCGTGGGACCGTACAGCCCGACGATCGGGATATCGGTCGTGGCAGCCACATGCAGCGGGCCACTGTCACCTCCAATGAACAGCGCGGCGCGGGTCAACAGGGTGCGAAGTTCAGTCAGGCTGAACTCTTCGCCCATGACTATCGCATCGGCCTTCACGCCCACCCCGAGCCGGGTTCTGGCCTCGTCGCCCACCCGCCGGGCCGCTTCCGCGTCCGACGGACCTGATGTCAGGATGATACGACGATCACGGCCCGTTCCGCCAAGCTGAACGGCCAGATCCACGAATGCCTCGATCGGCCAGCGGCGGAACGGATTGCCGGCGCTGACGTGGATCACGATCACTTCATGCATCGGCGTCACCCCGGCTTCCTGGAGTCGCCGGTGGACCCGCGCCCGCGCGTCCGGATCTTCGCCCATCTCGACGCGATCCGCGGCGGGATCCGGCGGACGCGCCAGCGCGGGCGAGAGCGCGGGCAGCAGGTCCCACTGGTTCTCGACCGAGTGCCGCGGACGCAGCGACCGCGGACGGTCGATCGCGCGCGTATACATCCAGCCGCGTCCCGCGACCCTGTAGCCCAGACGGACGGGGGCGCCGGTGGCCCAGGCGAGCCACGAGGCGCGCGGTCCGCCATGAAAGTCCATCACGACGTCGAAACGAGAGCGGCGCAGGGATGCGGCCAGCGCGAGATCGTCCGCGACGCGGCGCAGCCCGCGCGTGCGCGGGGCGACGATGACGGCGTCGAGGTGCGGGTTGTGCTGGACGATGGGCGCCGCGTGTGGCTCGATCAGATAGGTCAGGTGCGCGTCGGGGAAGGTCTGGCGGATGGCGCGCACGGCCGGCGTTGTGAACACCACGTCGCCGATGAGCCGCAGTCGGATGAGCAGAATCTTCAAAGTCGCGTGAGAGGCGGTCTCGTAGGCTCACTATACCTTCTTTCATCTACCTGTGGAACAATCGGAGGCATGTCCGTGACTGCACTGCCGCTGGCCGGTTTGATCGTCAGCGTGTCGCTGGCTGGAGCCGCCGAGGTGCGGCCCGTCGCGCCCGCGACGTCCCCCGTTCACACCCGCGCGGACGCATCGGCCGACGATCGCGGCGCGGCCTATTTCGAGTTCATGCGGGGACGGCGTCTGGAAGGCGAAGGCCAGACGGACGCCGCGCTCGACGCGTACGAGCGCGCCGCGCAGCTCGACCCGACGTCGGCGGACATCCAGTCCGAAATCGCGGCGCTGCACATGCGGCAGAACCGGGCCGAGCCGGCGCTCAAGTCCGCCAGGGCCGCGCTCAAGCTGGACCCGGACGACCCGGAAGCGCACTGGGTGGTTGGAACTGTGTACGCGGCCCTGCTCGAAGCCGAGACCGAAGAAGGCGGACGAACGCCGCGTGAGGCGCGGCCGCCCCGGCCGCCCGACGTGACGGCCGACGCGGCGATCGCGCATCTGGAGCAGGCGCGGCCCGCGCGCGGCTACGACTACGGGCTGCACCTCACGCTTGGACGCCTCTACCTTCAGAAAGAAGAGTGGGCCAAAGCCATCGCCGTCATCGACTACGTCGTCGAACGCGAGCCGGGCGCGCTCGAAGCCGCCTACATGCTCGCGCAGGCCTACGACGGCGCGGGCAACCGCGCCGAGGCGATGACGACGCTCGAAGAAACGGTGCGCCTCGAACCGCAGTTCTTCCGCGCGCTGGTCTACCTCGCGGATCTCTACGGCCGGCAGGGACAGTGGGACAAGGCCGCACAGACGTACGGCCGCGCCGCCCTCGAGAACCCGAGGAACGTGGAACTGCGCCTGCGGGAAGTCGCCGCGCTGACCAAAGCGGGCCGCGCCGCGGAAGGCCGCACGCTGCTGAAGCAACTGGCCGATGACTCGACCGAGCCGCGCGTGCTGTACCTGCTCGCCGAGGCCGAGCGTGACGCGGAGGACTACGCGGCCGCCGAACAGACGGCGCGGCGGCTGATCGAGCTCGCGCCGAAGCAGCCGTTCGGGCCGCACGCGCTCGCGCAGGCGTACGCCGCGCAGCACAAATATCGCGAGGTCATCGCGACGCTGGAGCCGGTGCAGAAGGAGCTCGACACGCGCCCCGCGTCCGAGCGCGGCGCGTACGTGCCGCTTCTCGTCACGCTCGCGTTCGCGTATCAGGAGCTGGGACAGATCGCGCCCGCGGTCGCGACGTTCGAGCGCGTCCGCGCGATCATGCCGAACGAGCCGTCGGCGGCCGTCTATCTGGGACAGGCCTACCTCGCGGCGAACCGCATCGACCGCGCGCTCGACGTCGTGCAGGACGCGCGCAAGACGCATCCCGACGTGCTGCGGCTGATGATCGTCGAAGCGCAGGCGCACGTCCGCAAGGGCGACGTCGATCGCGGCGTCGCGATCCTGGAGGACGCGGTCAAGAAGGATCCGGACGAACTGCAGGCGTATCTCGCGCTGACCGGCGTCCTCGTCGACAGCAAGCGCTTCGAGCGCGCCGAGCAACTGCTCGCGGACGCGTCGCGGCGCTTTCCCAAGAACGTGGCCGTCCCGTTCCAGCTTGGCGCCGTCTTCGAAGAGCAGGATCGCCCGGTGGAAGCGGAGAAGGCCTTCCGCCAGGCGCTCGCGATGGACCCGCTGCACGCGCCGACGCTGAACTATCTCGGCTACATGCTCGCGGAGCGCGGCATGAAGCTGGACGAAGCGGTGAAGATGCTGACGCAGGCGGTGCAGATCGAGCCGAACAACGGGTCGTATCTCGACAGCCTCGGCTGGGCGTACTTCAAAAAGGGACAGTTGCAGAAGGCGCGCGAGTATCTGGTGCGCGCGGGCGAGCAGATGCCGGAGAACTCGGTCATCCAGGAGCATGTCGGCGATCTGCTGTTCGCGATGCGCGAGTTCGACGGCGCGATTGCGGCGTGGCAGCGCTCGCTGAACGGCGACGGGCAGGACATCGATCGGGGCGCCATCAGCCGCAAGATCGACGGCGCGAGGAAGAAGTGACGCACGCCCGCTGCGCGCGCGGCTCGTGCGCGTCCGTCCTGGTGATCGCGATCGCTCTCGCGGCGTCGAGCGCCTGCGCCGCCCGCGGCCGCGGGTTCGTGCCGCCGACGACCGGCGGCGAGCCGCTGGCCGACGCGGCCGCCATCCTGCAGCAGGCGACGGCGTCGTGCCGCGATGTGCGGACGTTGACCGCCGAGGCCGGCCTGTCGGGACGCGCGAACGGCGAGCGCGTCCGCGGACGCGTCCACCTGGGGATCGCGCCGGATGGCGCGCTGCGCCTCGAAGGCATCGCGCCGTTCGGTCAGCCCGCGTTCATCCTCGCCGCGCGCGGCGGCACGGGGACGCTGTTCCTGCCGCGCGATCGCGCCGTCCTCCGCGACGCGTCCACCAGCGAGATCGTCGAGACGCTGGCCGGCGTCGCGTTGACGCCGGACGACCTGAAAGCGATCCTCACGGGCTGCGTCACGCCGGATCTCACCGCGCGCGAGGGCACGCGCTACGCGAACGACATCGTTTCCATCGCCACCGCCGACGGCAGCACGCTCTATCTTCGGCACACCGGGCGCCGCACCGGCACGGGTAATGGCACAGGCACCGGCGGCGGCGACCATTACACGATCGCTGCCGGTCAGCGCGGCGATCTGACGATCGAATTCGGCGACGCCGCGCAGGGCCGGCGTCCGCGCGTGCGGCTGCGTCGCGGCGGCGCGCGGCCGACCGATCTGTCGCTGGAGCTCACGCAGGTGGACACGAACGCCACCGTGCCGGCGGAAGCGTTTCAGATCGAGGTGCCGCCAGACACGCGGACCGTGACGCTGGACGACCTGCGCCGCGGCGCGCCGCTCGCGAAGCCGTAACCAGTCATCACGCAGTTGTCTCATCACACGGCGTCTCATCACACGGCGTTTCATCACACAGTGGTCGGTCTGCGTCCCGTGTCCAGCATCCGCATTCGCGCGCACGCGAAGATCAACCTGCACCTCCGCGTCGGCCCCCGCCGCGCCGACGGCTATCACGACATCGACACGATCTTTCAGTCGCTCGATCTCCACGACACGCTGATCTGCGACGCGCGTCCGGGGCCGTTCGCGCTGTCGTGCGACGCGCCCGGCGTTCCGACGGACGACTCGAACCTGGTCGCGCGCGCGGCGCGGCTGCTCGCGGACGCGGCCGGCCGGCCGTGCGAGGGTGTCGCCGTTCACATCGATAAGCGCATCCCCACGCAGGCGGGGCTTGGCGGCGGCAGCGCGGACGCGGCGGCGGCGCTGGTCGCGCTCGCGCGCGTCTGGCGGATCGACACCGGTACGGACGGCGTCGATCTCTTCGCGCTCGGCCGGCGTCTGGGCGCGGACGTGTCCTTCATCCTGCACGGCGGGACCATGCGCGGGGTCGGACGCGGCGACGATCTGGCGCGGCTGCCTGCCTTCCCCCCGTCGCAGGTCCTGATCGTCATGCCCGACGTCGGCGTGTCGACGGCGGATGCGTACCGCTGGCACGACGAGGCGGCTGGCGACGCGGGCTGGCCGGGTGACGTACCGCTGCCGGCGGCTGGCGGGGCGGATGCCGCGGCGGCGTGGCGGGCGGTCGAGGCGCGGTTCGCGAACGACTTCGAAGGCCCGGTGGGCGCGCGGCATCCGGCGATTCCGGCGACGCTGGCGCGGCTGCGCGAGGCGGGGGCGTCGCTCGCGCGGATGTCGGGCAGCGGCGCGTCGATGTTCGGGCTGTTCGAGACGCGGGACCGGGCCGAAGCCGCGGCCGCGCGGCTGACGGCGTCCGGGTGGCCGTCACCGGGCTGGCGGTGTCTCCTGACGCGGACGGTCGCCGCCTCCGAGGCCGGCCCCGCGATCGGGTCGGCGGACGCGTAATCCGTCCCTTGCCGAGTATGGGGACTTCATATACACTATGCGTTTGCGTCGGCTCGTTGGGTCTCGCCTGTGGTAACAGCTCTCTTGCCGAAAGACGTTACGGCGGTCGAACGGGACGCGTGGCAAATCCGCAATGTCGGTTGTTTTCCCGGAAATGACGGGGGTTGCCCCCGGAACGGACGGGGGACGCAGCCGCGTGATGGGGCGTGGCCAAGCGGTAAGGCACTGGACTTTGGCTCCAGCATTCGAAGGTTCGAATCCTTCCGCCCCAGCCAGTCTTGACGGCTGGCGCGCCTCAGTCAGGCGTGCGGATCAACAGGTGTTCTCGTCCGTGTCCGCAAGGGCGCAGGACCGCTTTCACTCAACGAACGTCGCCGTATGGCTCGAACCGAGCTGAAGCTGTTTTCGGGCAGTGCCCATCCCCTGCTCGCGCAAGAGATTGCCGAGTTCCTGTGCGTGCCTATGGGGCAGGCGCGGCTGCAGCGGTTTCCCGACACGGAAGTGTCGTTCCAGATTGATGAGAACATCCGCGGGATGGATGTGTTCATCATTCAACCGACGTCGCGGCCGGTCGATGAGCACCTGCTCGAACTGTGCATCATGATCGATGCGTTCCGCCGCTCGTCGGCGGCGCGCATCACGGCCGTGATTCCGTACTACGGCTACGCGCGTCAGGACCGGAAGGACAAGCCGCGCGTGCCGATCTCGGCCAAGCTGGTGGCGAACCTGCTGTCGGCCGCGGGCGCGAACCGGATTCTGACGATGGATCTGCACAAGGCGCAGATTCAGGGGTTCTTTGACATTCCGACGGACCATCTGTTCGCGGCGCCGGTGATCATCGATTACCTGTCGCGGCAGAACTACGGCAAGCTGACGATTGTCTCGCCGGACGCGGGCGGCGCCGAACGCGCGCGCGCCTACGCGAAGCGCCTGGGCGCGGAGCTGGCGATCATCGACAAGCGCCGCAGCAGCGAGACCGGCGCGGCGGAAGTGATGCACGTCATCGGCGACATCCGCGGCCGCACCTGCATCATCCAGGACGACATCATCGACACGGCCGGGACGATCCAGAAGGCGGCCGTCGCCCTGCACGACGCGGGCGCCGAGCGCGTCATCGCCTGCGCGGTCCACGGGGTCCTGTCGGGGCCGGCGATCGATCGGATTGAGAACGCGCCGCTCGAACGCATGGTCGTCACGAACACCATTCCGCTCGACGGCGAGCGGTCGCGGTGCAAGAAGATTACGGTCCTCTCCGTCGCGCGCCTGCTCGGACAGGCCATTCGGAGCATTCACGAAGAGACGTCGGTCTCGTCGCTGTTCGTCTAGGACCGGCGGCGGACACACTGGCGGACACACTGGCGGCAGACGCCACGAGACGCGCACGAGACGCGAAGAGCTGAATCATGGAAGCCACACTGGACGTAGTCACACGAGAGACCCGGGGCAAGAACGAAGCGCGCCGCCTGCGCGTCGCGGGCCGGATCCCCGCCGTCATCTACGGCGATAAGACCGAAAGCGTCGCGGTCGCCGTCGACCCGAAGGCGCTGTCCCGCATCCTGCGCTCGGAGTCGGGCGCGAATACGCTGATCAACGTCACGGTGCCCGGCAGCGGGCCGGCGCGCGTGCTCGTGAAGGAATATCAGATCGACCCGGTCCACAGTCACCTGCTGCACGCGGATTTCTATCGCGTCGCGCTCGACAGGCTGATCACGGTGACGGTATCCATCGTCATCAAGGGCGAGTCGAAGGGCGTCAAGCTGCAGGGCGGCGTCCTCGAACTGCCGCACCGTGAAGTCGAGATCGAAGTGCTGCCCACCGAGATTCCCGAGAACCTCGAAGTGGACGTCACGGAGATGATGATCGGCCAGCACGTGCGCTTGAAGGACCTCGCCGAGGGGGCGAAGTGGACACCGGTCAGCGATCCGGACACGATGATCGTCCACGTCGTCCCGCCGCGCGCCGAGGAGCCGACGGCGGCCGCTGACGGCACGCCCGCGGTGGCCGAGCCCGAGGTCATCAAGAAGGGCAAGACCGAGAAGGAAGGGGAATAGGGCTGAAGCTCATCGTCGGCCTGGGCAACCCCGGCCCCCGGTATCGGGGGACGTATCACAACATCGGGTTCGAGGTCATCGACGAACTGGCCCGCCGCCACGGCGCGACCTTCGAGTCCGCGCCGTCCGACGCGGTGATGGCGAGAATCCGGGGCCTCGGCGAGGGCGCCTGGCTGGTGAAGCCGCTGACGTTCATGAACCTCAGCGGCCGGGCGGTCGGCGACCTGCAGCGGTTCTTCAAGGTGTCCTTCGACGACCTCTTGATCGTGGTCGACGAAGTCCACCTCCCGACCGGCCACTTGCGCGTGCGGCCGCGGGGATCGGCAGGCGGCCACAACGGCCTGAAGTCGATCATCGAGGCGCTCGGCACGGACGCGTTCCCGCGGTTGCGGGTCGGCGTCGGCCGGGGTGACACGCGGCGGGACCTGGCGGATCACGTGCTGGCCCGGGTCGCACCGGACGAGCGCGCGACGCTCGAAGAAGCGACGCGAGCGGCAGCCGACGCCGCGGAGCTGTTCATCACGACCGCCGACATGGAGATCGTGATGCGGCGGATCAACCGGCGCGTCAAGGACGCGGCGGCCGACAGCGAGCCGGAGACGGACAGCCGCTCCGCCACGTCCACCGAGACGAGGCGTCCTCGCGCGACGGCGCGCGACGGCGTTGCGAACGGAAAGAGCCCAGGGCCGGACGAGCAGCGAACGGCCGAGCAGAGGACGGGCGAGCAACAGGCGGGCGAGAAGAGCAACGGCGGGCACGACGCGTAAGCGTGCGGCCTCAGACAGCATGCAGCGGGGAAGCACGCGACGGGCGCACGCGGCGCTCACAGCACAGAGCAGAACATCATGAGCATAGTGAAGCAGTACGAACTCGTCTACATCGTCGCGCCGGACGCGACCGAGGAACAGCTCGCCGAGCTGCACAAGCTGGTCGAGGGCGTGGTCTCCCGGTTCTCCGGCACGATCGACCGGACGGAAGCCCTGGGACGCCGCAAGCTCGCCTACCAGATCGGCCGCTACAAGGAAGGCCTCTACGTGCTCGAGGTCATTTCCGGCCCTGGCGACATGATCAAGGAACTTGACCGTCGTCTGAAGGTCACTGACAATGTCGTGCGCCACCTGGTGGTCCGGGTGGACGAAGACCTGCGCATCGCCGCGCGCGCCAAGGCGCGCCGTCAGGAAGCGGTTGGTCGTCGTCGTGTCGCACGGGGACTCCCAGCCGAGCCCACGCCCGAGGAGCAGATGCGACTCGCGCCGCGGCCGGACGAACGCGGTGAAGAGGCGGAGGCGTAAGGAATCATGAACGACGCAACAGGCGATCGCGGCCGAGGCGGCCGCGCGAAGGCAGGCGACAAGGGCCGCCGGCACGGCGGAGCGGGCGGGGGCGGCATGTTCCGTCGCCGGCGCATCTGCAAGTTCCGGTCGGAGAAGATCGATCACATCGACTACAAGGACGTCAAGCTCCTGATGCAATTCATCCCGGAGCGCGGCAAGATCCAGCCGCGGCGCCTCACCGGCACCAGCGCCAAGTGGCAGCGCAAGCTGCAGGTGGCGTTGAAGCGCGCGCGTGAGCTGGCGCTGATTCCTTACGTCACGGACTAAGTTACCAGTCGTCAGTTATCAGTTATCAGTTCAGACAGGCGCCAGCCGCTCACGCGCTTGCGCCGGCAACGATCCGATAACTGATGACTGTCAACTGACGACTGACAACTGATAACTGACAACCATGATCGAAGTCATTCTCAGAGAACCCGTCGAGCACCTCGGACACCGCGGCGACGTCGTCAAGGTGGCCGACGGCTACGCGCGGAACTACCTGCTCCCGCGCAAGCTCGCGCTGGCCGTCACCGCGGGCAACAAGCGGCAGATCGAAGCCGAGCGTCAGCGCGCGCTGATCAAGGAAACCGAGGAACGCGCCGGCGCCGAAGCCCTCGCCGCGAAGCTCGCGCAGGTCGAGTGCGTCATCGCCCGCCGCGTCGGCGAGCGCGACACGCTCTACGGCTCCGTCACCACGTCCGACATCGCCGACGTCCTGGCGCGCCAGGGCTTCGAGATCGACAAGCGCAAGCTGCAACTGGCCGACCCGATCAAGCAGCTCGGCGAGTTCCAGGTGCCGATGAAGCTGCACCGCGACGTCACCGCCTCCATCAAGGTGCTGGTCGTCAAGGAAGCCGAACAGGCTTAGCGCGTTCGCGCGCCGACAGGCCCTGTCCGACAGAAGGCCGCTCACGAGGTGCTGCGCTCCGCGCGCCGCACCTCGTCGTGCGTACGCCGTTCCTGGCGCGCGTCCGCCGGCGTGCCCTTGCAAGATCGTGTTGTCCGCTCCGCCCAATCGCCCTACAATCGGAATCCCTTTCCCGCGCGCGGCCGTTCCCGGTCCGCGCGTGAGGCGACACGCGATCTGATCACATGGCGGAATCGGCAACCAGCGAACGGACGCTGCCCCACAACCTCGAGGCCGAACGGTCCGTGCTCGGCGCAATCCTCCTGCGCAACGACACGTTCAACGCCGCCGCGGAGATCATCGACGCGGACGACTTCTTCCGCGACGCGCACCGCCGCATCTTCAACAAGATGGTCGCGCTCAGCGAGCGCAACGACGCGATCGACCTCGTCACGCTGAAAGAAGAGCTCGGACGCACGAACGAGCTGGACGAGGTCGGCGGACCCGCGTACATCGCGCGCCTGATCGACGGCGTCCCGCGCAGCACCAACGTCGAGTACTACGCGCGCATCATCAAGGAAAAGTCGACGCTGCGCTCGCTGATCCACAAGGCGAGCCAGATTGTCGCGTCGGCGTACGAAGCGGAGCAGGACGCGGACGAGATCCTGGACGAGGCCGAGCGCCGCATCTTCGAGATCGCGGACCAGCGCATCCGCTCCGGCTTCGTGCCGTTGAGCGAGCTGGTGCGCGACAGCTTCGCCACGATCGAGAAGCTGCAGTCGCAGAAGGGCATGGTGACCGGCGTCCCGACCGGCTTCACCGAGCTGGACGAGATGACGTCCGGCCTGCACCCCGGCGACCTCGTCATCGTCGCGGCGCGCCCCGCGATGGGCAAGACCAGCTTCACGCTCAACATCGCGCAGCACGTCGGCACGGACCCCGCGCGTCCGATGACGGTCGGCTTCTTCAGCCTGGAAATGTCGAAGGAACAGTTGTTCATGCGCCTGCTGACGTCCGAAGCGCGCATCGACGCGCACCGGCTGCGCACCGGGTTCCTCTCGACGGACGACTACGGCAAGCTCGTTCACGCGATCGGGCGCCTGGAGCAGGCGCGCATCTTCATCGACGACTCGGCGTCCATCGGCGTCCTCGAAATGCGCGCGAAGGCGCGGCGTCTCAAGGCCGAGCACGGCCTGCACCTGATCGTGATCGACTACATCCAGTTGATGCAGGGCCGCGGCCGCTTCGACAACCGCCAGCAGGAGCTCGCGTCGATCTCGCGATCGCTGAAGGGACTCGCGAAGGAACTGGGCGTGCCGATCATCGCGCTTTCGCAGTTGAGCCGCGCGACGGAGACGCGCTCCGATCACCGTCCGCAGTTGTCGGACCTGCGCGAGTCGGGCGCCCTCGAACAGGACGCGGACCTCGTGATGTTCATCTTCCGGCAGGCGGTGTACGAGAAGGAAAAGAGCCCCGAGACCGAGAACATGGCGGAGATCATCATCGCCAAGCAGCGCAACGGGCCGATCGGCTCGGTGAATCTGGCCTTCCTGAATCAATACACGCGATTCGAGAACATCGCGCACGGATACGCGTGAGCGGCCGTCCCACCATCGCGCGCGTCGACCTCGACGCGCTGGCCCGCAACTATCGCGCTGTCGCCGCCGCGGTCGCCTCGCCGGCGACGCCTGGCCAGCCGCCGCCCGAGATCATCGGTGTCGTCAAGGCCAACGCGTACGGCCACGGCGCGGGCCGCGTCGCGCTCGCGCTCGAAGCCGCTGGTGCGCCGCTGCTCGCCTGCGCGGACATCGATGAAGGCGTGCTGCTGCGGCGGGCCGGCGTTCGCGCGCCGGTGCTGATCTTCGGCGCGCTGAGCGTGGGCGACGTCGAAGGCATCATCGAGCACGATCTCACGCCGACCGTGTCGACGCCGTCCGCGGCGCGGACGCTGGAGCGCGCGGCCGCGAAGCGCGGCGTCACGCTGTCCTGCCATCTGAAGATCGACACCGGCATGAACCGCCTCGGGTTCCGGTACGACGGGCTCGCGCGGACGATGCCGGAGATTGCCGGGCACGCGCACCTGCGCGTCGACGCGGTCTATACGCACTTCGCGACGGCGGACGATCCCGAGAGCGAGCTGTTCGGCGAGCAGCGCGTCCGCTTCGAGCAGGCGCTCGCGCACCTGCCGTCGTTCGGCTTGCGGCCCGCGCGGCGTCACGCCGCGAACAGCGCCGCGCTGCTGCGGGACGAGCGCGTCTGGTTCGATTACGTGCGTCCGGGGCTGCTGCTCTACGGCCTCGTGCCGTCGCCGCTGGCGACGACCATTGCGCTGACGCCGGTGCTGACGCTGAAGAGCCGCGTGACGGCGGTGAAGGGACTGCGTCCCGGGGAAATCGTCGGCTACGGCGCGCGCTTCCAGACGGACACGCCGCGCCGCATCGCCGTCGTTCCCGCCGGCTACGCGGACGGGCTCGACACCCGCCTGGCCGGACGCGGCTACGTCCTCGTCCGCGGCCGCCGCGTCCCTATCGTCGGATCCGTCTGCATGGACATGCTGATGATCGACGTCACCGATCTCGACGTCGAGCCGGGCGACGAAGTCGTCATCATCGGCGAGCAGGGCGGCGAGCGCATGGACGTGCGCGAGATGGCCGCCGCGATCGGGAGCATTCCCTACGAACTGCTGTGCCGCGTCGGCACGCGGATCGAGCGCGTCTACGAGCAGGAGACGCCGGGCGACTGACGTCGATCCGCCTGCCGCGCGTCCGCTACGTCTTCGCCACCCACGCGGCGTACAGCTCAGGCCGCCGGTCCCGCAGCAGCAGGCGCGCCGCGTGCGAGCGTGTCGTCTCGGCGAGATCGACGTCCGCGAAAAGGATCGCGTCCTCGCCCTTCGGCGCGCGGGCGAGCACGGTGCCGTCCGGTCCGCAGACGAACGACTCGCCCGCGAACGTCAGACACTCTTCCGCGCCGACCCGGTTGCACAGCGCGACGAAATAGCCGTTCTGGAACGCGGCGACGCGCATCTCGCCTTCGTACAGGCCTTCCGGCCACTCGTCCACCGCGCCGGCCTGCGGCACGACGACGAGGGCTGCGCGTTCGAGCGCGAGGGCGCGCATGTACTCAGGGAAGTGTCGGTCGTAGCAGATGGCCACGCCGATGCGTCCCGCGCGCGTGTCGTAGACGGGCGCGCCGGTGTCCCCCGGCGTGTAATACCCCTGCTCGTGAAAACACGGATAGTCGGTGATATGGACCATCCGCGTCCGTCCAAGTATCGTGCCGTCGGCATCGATGACGGGCGAGCAGTCGTAGGTCTGGTCGCCGTCCCGCTCGAAGAGATTGAGGACGATCACCACGCCCAGCTCGCGCGCCTTGGCGCTGAAGGCGTCGGTCATCGGGCCGGGCACGGGCTCGGCCAGCGCGCGGACGTCTCCCGTCGCCTGACGCTGGGGATGGAAGCGCTCGAACGCCAGCTCCGCGACGCAGACGAGGGCCGCGCCGGCGCGGGCGGCGTCCTCGCACGCGCGCAGGCCGCGGCGGACGTTCTCCGCTTTGTCGTGGGTGGCGTGCTGTTGGATCAAGGCGATCTTCATCGCCTCATCTTAAGTGAAGCTGGGTAAAGCGGGATGGGCCCCTCGCCAGTGCCTTTGACGGCGTTCGCCGTACCAGGTACTTTCGGGTGTGACGTCCGCGTCCGGGTGAGGCCTGGGCGGCCGGCGTCAGCGGGCAGGAGGAGCATGAAGTCGCCGAAGATCGTGTTCGTGTGCCAGGGCTGCGGGTCGCAAACGCCGAAGTGGATGGGACGCTGTCCCGAATGCGGGGAGTGGAATTCGCTGGTGGAAGAACGGGTGGGCGAGACGCCGGTGGTGAAGACCGCGGACGTCGGGGCCCGGTACGGCCTCGCGGCGATGCGGTCCGAGGCGCGGCTGCTCGCCGAGATCGATACCGTCGCCACCGCGCGGCTCTCGACCGGGAGCAGCGAGTTCGACCGCGTCCTCGGCGGCGGCGTGGTGCCGGGGTCGCTGGTGCTGCTTGGCGGCGAGCCGGGCATCGGCAAGTCGACGCTGCTGCTGCAGGCGGCGGCGCACCTCGCGCGGACGGTCGGTCCGGTCCTCTACAGCTCCGGCGAGGAATCCGAGCACCAGATCAAGGCGCGCGCCGATCGCCTCGGCATCAAGGACGCGCCGCTCTACCTGCTCGCCGAGACTTGTCTGGAGCGGATCCTCGAACAGCTCGTGCAGCTTCGCCCATCGTTTCTCATCGTCGATTCCATTCAGACGGTGTTCTCGCTGAAGCTGCAATCCGCGCCGGGAAGCATCGGGCAGGTCCGCGAAGCCGCGACGCAGTTGCTCTTTGCCGCGAAGGGGCAGAACATTCCGACGTTCCTCGTCGGGCACGTCACGAAGGAAGGCAGCCTCGCCGGCCCGAAGGTGCTGGAGCACGTGGTCGACACGGTCCTCTACTTCGAAGGCGAGCGGCATCACGCGCACCGCGTCGTGCGCGCCGTGAAGAACCGGTTCGGCGCGGTGAGCGAGCTGGGCGTGTTCGAGATGACGGGCGCCGGTCTCAAGCCGGTGCCGAATCCGTCCGGCCTGTTCCTGAGTGAGCGGCCGGCGAACGTGCCGGGATCGGCGGTGCTCTGTTGCATCGAGGGCACGCGGCCGATGCTGGTAGAAGTGCAGGCGCTGGTCAGCACGAGCAGCTACGGCAACGCGCGCCGGACGGCCAGCGGTCTGGACAACAGCCGGCTCGCGCTGTTGCTGGCGGTGCTGGAGAAGCGGGCCGGTCTGAATCTGATTGGCGACGATGTGTTCGTGAACATCGCGGGCGGGATGAGCGTGGACGAGCCAGCCGCGGACCTGGGTGTCATAGCGGCCCTGGCCTCCAGTGTCCGCAACCGGCCAATCCGTCCAGGCACGGCCATGTTCGGGGAAGTGGGGCTCGCCGGCGAGGTACGCAGCACCACGCAGGCAGTGTTGCGCGTGAAGGAAGCGGCGCAAATGGGCTTCACTCGGTGTATCCTGCCGGCCGGCCAGGCGGCGGACGCGCCGCCGGGCTGTACGCTGGTCGGGGTCCATGCCGTCGGTGATGCGCTCGATGAGCTATTTGTCTGACGTGCGCCGGGCCTTGACGTGTCCAAGGTTCGATGTTCGGCCGATGCCGACCGGGAGTATCATGATCGCGGTGCTCGCGGCTTCATTG